>ERZ779622.20-NODE-20-length-113499-cov-35.504628_pt1 | contig 113499 bp, 105 predicted proteins | sample MGYA00514188_ERZ779622 | MGnify/ENA primary metagenome ERZ779622 (study PRJEB29562, sample SAMEA4376702) | mouse gut metagenome | isolation source: Cecum | study: EMG produced TPA metagenomics assembly of the A DSS colitis mouse model was used to assess the... | reverse complement strand
TCAAATGGCTCTCAAGCGATAAAACGGTGGCTCCGAAGCGTTAGAATATTCAATTACAGTCAAAAGCAAATTTGAAAAAGCCTTTACAACAGCCTACATCAAAAAATCGCTGTAGACCTCATATTTCTGAGATGTACAGCGATTGTTTATTTTTTACTTTCAAAACAAGATATAAACATTTATATTTTCTATCAATACCGCCTGCTTTCTTTCAGCTCCCGATACAAAACCATATAATTCTCATACCGTACCCGGCTGATCTTCCCTTCCTCCACAGCTTCTTTCACACCACAGTCCGGCTCGCTTAAGTGGGCGCAGCCACGGAACTTGCAGTACGGCTCGTAGGCACGGAACTCGGGATAATATCCGCCAAGCTCCTCCTTGGTGATATCCGGCATGTCGAGGGATGTAAAGCCCGGCGTATCCATGATATAAGTGCCGTCCCCCAGCGCAATGATTTCCGAATGTCTGGTGGTATGCCTGCCCCGCTTGATTTTCTCGCTGATCTCCCCCGTCTCCATCTTCGTTTCGGGAGAAATCTGATTAATCAGGGAGGACTTGCCGACGCCGCTCGGTCCTGCCAGCGTGGTCGCTTTTCCTGCCAGCAGTTCCCTCACTTGATCCAGCCCCCTGTTTTCCAGAACGCTTATAAATAACACACGATATCCGCAAGTCTCGTAAGCTTCCCTAAGCGCCTCCTTCTCCTCCTGTGAAGCGATATCCTCCTTGTTAAAGCAGATGATCGTCGGAAGCTTCTGCTGTTCCATGCGGATCAAAAAGCGGTCCAGCAGATTAAAGTTCGGATTCGGCTTCACAATGGCAAAAAGAACCAGCGCCTGGTCCACGTTTGCCACCGCCGGTCTTACCAGCGCGCTTTTCCGTGGCAGAATCTCCCGGATATTTCCGAGCATCTCCGCCTCGTCCAGCACGTCCATCCCGACGTCATCCCCAACCAGAGGTCTGATTCCCTCTTTTCTGAATATTCCTTTCGCCTTACACTCGTAGACGCCGCGCCCCTCCACATGCACATAATAGAAGCCGGCGATCCCTTTCATAATCTTGCCCTTCATATACTACTCTTCTATAAAGTTAACCTTTCGCTCCACCGTCTTTGTCTCTGTCCCGCCGCCCTCGGTCGTCGTTTCCCCGGTCTCCGGATTTGTGATCGTGGTAGGTTCCGTCTGCACCGTGAAAGTATAGCGGATCGTGCCCGTGGCTGACTTAATTCCCGTATAGTTGACCCCAACCGGAAAGGCGGTCGTCTGCGTATTCAAAAGCTGCGTGCCGTCGTCCGCGGTGAGCGTCACTGTCACCTGCATGCCGTTCTGGTAAGAAGGCTCTTCCGTTGGCGCGGTAATTCCTTCCGAATACTTGTAAGTCAGCTGGGAAGGTCCTGTACTGATCCGCAGGTCCACCGGCGTTCCTTTGTCCACATAGGAGCCGACCGAATAGCTCTGATAGCACACCATATCCGCAAGCGCAGGATCCTCGTGGGGCGTCTCCGTGACATTTCCCACAGGCAGCCCGCTCTCCGCCAGTGTTGCCGTGGCATCCATCTCCGTCATGCCCACCACATCGGGCACTCTTACTTTATTGTCCTCGGCGCCCTGGCTGACGCGGATGGTAACGCTCTGCCCCGGGGATGCCTTCGTTCCCGCCTCCGGGGACTGGGAGATCACAATGCCTTTCTCCACCTGCGGGTCATAACTCTCCACCACGTTTACCACAAATCCCTCTTTCTCCAGCAGCGCGGTGCCTTCCGTCTGGGATTTGCCCGTCGCGTCGGGAACTTCCACGCCCTCCACAGCCTCCGCTACCGTGAGCACAATCGTAGTCCCCTTATCTATCATCAGCCCGTCCTGCACGCTGGCGCGAAGCACCGTGCCCGCGTCATATGAACTGTTCTCCTCATATTTGATTTCCGGCGAAAGTTCCAGCTCCAGGAGTTTTCGTTTCGCTTCATCCACATGCATACCGACCACGCGGATCATCTCCACCTGCTCTGTCTCCTGTTCCTGCTCCTCCGGCGCTTTTTCCCCGCCAAAAGTAAAGACACCCATGGTCCTGCCCACCAGAAAGATCAGAATACCGCCGATCAGCAGAGCCGCCACTACCGCCAATATGGTAGTGATCTTCTCCATCTTGGGATCGTAATCCTCTTCATCGTCCTCCCAGTCCTCGTCATCCTCATCCTCATAGGAACGCGCATGGTCCCTGTCCCTGACATCTTTCTTTAAGCGCATCGCCTCATCCATGGAATCCCGGCTCTCCGACTGCCGCTTGATCTGCACCATATCCCGGTCAGTGATCATGCGGGTGGAAGCCTCCTCGTCCGGGTCCGCCACCTTGACGAAATCCTCATCCGGACTGATTAACGACTGCTTTAAATCTACAATCAGCTCAGACATGGACTGGTATCTCCTGTCCGGGCTTTTCTGGCAGCACTTAAAAACGATCTGCTCCACACAGACCGGTATCTCCGGCACATAGTCCCTGGGCGATGGAAACTCTTCCTGAATATGTTTGATCGCTATCGCCACGGTCGTTTCCCCGTTAAAAGGCACTCTGCCCGTAAGCATCTCAAACATGGTAACGCCCAGCGAATAGATGTCGCTCTTCTCGTCACTGTAGCCGCCCCTTGCCTGTTCCGGCGAAGTATAGTGCACACTTCCCATGACATTGGAGGTGATCGTATTGCTGGTCGCCGCCTTGGCAATACCGAAGTCCGTCACCTTCACCTTGCCTTCTTTGGAAATAATGATGTTCTGCGGCTTGATATCCCTGTGTATAATGTGGTTGTTGTGCGCCGCCTCGATTCCCATGGAAACCTGAATCGCAATGCTCACCGCCTCCTTGACGGACAGCCTAGCTTTCTTCTCGATATATTTCTTGAGGGTAATCCCCTCCACCAGTTCCATGACGATATAGTGATTCTCACCCTCCTCGCCCACGTCGTAGACATTGACAATATTGGGGTGCATAAGACCCGCCGCAGCCTGTGCCTCAATGCGGAACTTGGACACAAAATTGGCGTTTTCGCTGAATTCCTGTTTTAAAACTTTTACCGCCACAAAGCGGTTCAGTTTATGGTCTTTTGCCTTATATACATCTGACATGCCGCCGGTACCGATCTTTTCCAGAATCTCATAACGGTCAGCGATCATCATTCCTATCTTAATCATGTTCTACCTCATTTCGGAGCATTTTCATATGATTTTCATACGAATCCCCGTCAGCTAACGGTTCGATAACAATCACCGATATATTGTCCCTGCCGCCGTTTGCATTGGCGGTCTCTACCAGTTCTTCTACCCTGTCCCTGAGGCTTTTGCCATTTTTCAGAATCCGGCATATCGTCTCGTCATCCACCATGTTAGTCAAACCATCCGAACAAAGTAAAACCATATCTCCTGTCTGTAATTCCAGATTGAAAAAATCAACCTCAACCTCATCTCTTGCGCCCACCGCACGGGTAATGATGTTTTTATCCGGGTGGTTTCTCGCCTCTTCCCTGCCGATTCCGCCCATTCGGACCATCTCTTCCACCAGAGAATGATCCTCCGTGATCTGTACAATTTCCTCACTGATCACGTAAAGTCTGCTGTCTCCCACATTTGCCACTTCCAGAAACCTGCCGATACAGGTCGCCGCCACAAACGTCGTCCCCATGCCGCTTAAGGCGTAGTCCTCGCTGGCGCGTTTGCGCAGAATCCCGTTCGCCTTGGAGATCGCGTGATTCAGTATCTTCTCGGGGCTCTTCTCAAAAGAGGCTCTCACTTCTTCTATCACAGTCTCCACTGCCAGATCGGAGGCATAATCTCCTGCCTTATGACCGCCCATGCCATCCGCCACGATAAAAAGATTCGGCAGATTCCCGACAGGCGTCTCACTGCAGTAAATATAATCCTGATTTAATTGTCTTCTTCGCCCGATATCCGTCAGCGCATAAGACCTCAGCACGGCTTTTTCCTCCGTTATAGCAATTATTTGCATATTTTACCAATTACCCATGTTAGCATATTCCCTGTAAAAGAGCAAGCAATTTAAACCGCGCTCCCCCAGTGCAGCCATTCAGCCCGCGCCATCTGCAAAGGCACTTTCGGCGTTTTCTAAAAACCGCCGCCTGAGCTGTCCGCAGGCGCCGTCGATATCCCGCCCCATCTCCCGTCGGACGGTCACATTAATCCCTTTTTTCGCAAGAAGCGCAGCGAAAGCTTCCACCGCCTGCCGCTCTGACTGTACATAAGCCCTCTCCCTGACAGGATTGACCGGAATCAGGTTGACATGGCAGTTTAAGCCCCGGATCAGCGCCGCCAGCGTCTCCGCGTCCCTGCGCGTGTCGTTGACGTCCCGCACAAGGCTGTACTCAAAAGTAATCCGCCGCCCGGTCTGCTCGAAATAGTAAGCGCAGCAGTCCATCAGCTCCGCAAGCGTAAACCGGTTGGCGATGGGCATCAGTTCCCGCCGCTTTTCATCCGTCGCCGCGTGCAGGGACAGCGCCAGCGTAATCTGCAGTTTCTCTTTCGCCAGTTCCCGCATCATGGGCACAATCCCGCAGGTGGAGACGGTCACGTTTCTCTGGCTGATATGCAGCCCGTTCTCATCCGTCAGCAGCGTGATGAACCGCAGAAGATTTTCGTAATTGTCAAGAGGCTCCCCGCTCCCCATCACCACCACATTGGAAACCCGCTCCCCTGTCTCCCGCGTGATCGCATAAATCTGGTCAAGCATCTCCGAAGCGGACAGACTGCGCACCAATCCGTCGATCGTGGAAGCACAGAAACGGCACCCCATACGGCATCCAACCTGCGATGAGATGCAGACCGAATTGCCGTGCTTATAGCGCATCCACACGCTCTCCACCATATTGCCGTCGGAGAGGGCGAAAAGATATTTTTTCGTGCCGTCTATGGCGGACTCCTGTACCGCCGCCACATGCAGCGCCGTATAATGATAGCTTTCCCCACATTTTGCTTTCATAGCCGCAGGAATATTACTCATTTCTTCGTAACCCCGCGCCAGTTTCCTGTGCATCCACTCATAAAGCTGTACCGCCCGGAAAGGCTTTTCCCCGAGCGCCGCCATCTCCAACTTCAGTTCCGCCAGCGTGAGGGACTTGATATCCTTTTTTTCCATCATCTATGTTTTCTCTCTGTTCCTTCTCCCATGCCAGATTCCGCTTCCCTGAAACCCGCCTCTGCTTCTCTTAAACCAAGTTCCGCTTCCCTGAAACCCGATTTTACTTCTTCCGCAGTTTCGCCAGAAAGAAACCGTCCGTCTCGTGAACCCCCGGCAGAAGCTGCAGCATCCCCTGTTTCGCCTCTTTTGCAAGTACGGCGGGCAGCCTGTCTTCCATGCTCACCGGCTCCAGACCGAAAGTTTCACAAATCCACGCCGCCATCTCTTCGTTCTCCCCGGGATTCATCGTACAGGTGCTGTACATCAGAATACCGCCGGGTTTTATATAATTTATAACATTCGTTATTATATCTTTCTGTAAAGTCTGAAGCTCCGTCAGGGATTCATTCGTCACCCGGTACTTGATATCCTGCTTGTGACCGATCACGCCAAATCCCGAGCAGGGCACATCCGCCAGCAGGACGTCCGCCTTTTCCGTGAGGGAAGCGTCCCGCACCCGCGCATCCCGCACCCGGATTGACACGTTTTCCAATCCAAGCCTTGCGCAGTTTTCATCGATCTTATCCGTCTTATGACTGCTTACGTCACAGGCAATGACCTCGCCCGTGCCGTTCAGCTTCGCCGCCGCGTGGAGAGCCTTTCCGCCGGGAGCCGCGCAGACGTCGATCACCGTATCGCCGGGGCAAATCCCCGCTGCCTCCGCCACCAGCATGGAGCTGACGTCCTGCACCGTAAACCGTCCCTCCTGATATCCGGCGAGACTGCGAATGCCCGACACACCCTGCAGGCCATAAGCGTAGGGCAGGTACGGATGCTTTTTTACAGTGGCTCCGTCCTTTTCCCATGCGGCAAGGAGCGCTTCCCTCTCCTTTTCCGAAAGCCGCTCATCCAAGCGCACGCTCACCGCGCCTCTCTTCAGATAAGCCTGCAGAATCTTCTCACAGGCGCCCTCACCGTAACAGTCTGAAAAATGCGCCACAAGCCAGGGCGGCATGGAATAGCGCACAGATAAATAGGCGCCCAGGTCCTTCTCTCTGTCGGGCAGGGCAATATCCTCCCGCCCTCTGGCAATATTTCTGAGCACGCCGTTCACATATCCCTGTAAACTCTGGAACCTGCGCTTTTTCGCAAGCTTCACCGCCTCGTTGCACACCGCTGCCGCCGGAATATGCTCCATAAACAGAAGCTGGTACACACTCATGCGCAAAAGCTCCCTGATCAGCGGCTTCATTTTCATAACAGGCGTCTTTGAATACAGGTCCAGCACATAGTCAAGATAAATCCGCCTCTCAATGGTTCCCTCGCTGACCCGCTTGATAAACCCCTTCTCCTTACTGTCCAGATAATCATATTTATTAAGCGCCGCCCCGATCAGGACATTGCTGTATTCTGTCTGCCCGGACAGTTCCAGCAGGATGTCCAAAACGATCTCCCGTGTATTGATCTGTGCCATGTCATGCTCTCCTGTCTGCCGCAGCCTCTCTTTTCCGTTCCCAGTGCATTTACGGTTACCCCGTCCTTAACCACCGCGCCGTCTTTAATCGTCCCGACTCCGATTGCCGAACAACAGCACCAGCCGCAGAAGCTGCAGGATCGCCGACGCTGCCGCCGCCACATAAGTCAGTGCCGCCGCCTTCAGCACCTTCCGGCATCCTGTCACCTCGTTCCGATCCAGCATCCCGTAATCTCCCAGCATGGCGAGCGCCCTGCCGGATGCGTTGAACTCCACGGGCAGGGTCACCACCTGAAAGAGCACCGCCAGTGCGAACACCCAGATACCGATCTGAATCAATGCCTGGTTCATTCCCAGAATCGCGCCCAGAATAATCAGCGGAATCCCCGCCTTGGAGCCGATATTTGCCGCAGGCACGAGCGCCGACCGAATCTTTAAGGGCGCATAGCCCTTGTCGTGCTGTACCGCATGACCGCACTCGTGCGCCGCCACCCCGATCGCCGCCACGGAAGTCGAGCCGTACACGGAATCCGAAAGACGCAGCACCTTGTGCGCCGGATCGTAGTGGTCAGTAAGACTCCCGCCCACATGCTCGATGCGCACGTCATAAATTCCCGACATCTGCAGAATCCTCTGCGCCGCCTGCGCGCCCGTCATGCCCGTCCGGCTCTGCACTCTGGAAAACTTATTGTAAGTGGAACTGACTCTCGCCTGCGCCCACAGACAAAGCACCGCCCCGATCAGAACCAGAACGTAAGTCGGGTCAAAGTAATACCCGTATCCATAACCGTAGTATCCCATATCCATCATCCTTTTCTTTTTTCAATCTGTTTCTTATCTAAACCAAAGTATCTCCTGTTTTCACAGGATACCCCAGCAGGAAATCCTTCACCGCCATACGCTTTTTTCCCTCCGGCTGCACTTCCAGTACTTTGAGCACGCCGCCGCCTGTCTGCACATAGAAGGCGTCCTTATCCACCCGGACCACTGTTCCCGGCGCCGCGTTTCTGATGAAGCCGCCTCCATCCTGCTCTGACGGCGTATTTCCGGCAATATCATCCCCATGCCGTTTCGGCTTCGCCTCCAAAGCTGTCTCTCCCTGTCCCCCAAAAGCTTTGGAAACATCCAGTTCTTTCTCCGAAACCACTTCCTCCCGCCAGATTTTCAGGTTTTTCCCCCGATAAACGGTGGAAGCGCCCGGCCAGGAAATTAACCCCCGGATCAGACAGTCCAGCTTCTTTGCCTCCATGTTCCAGTCAATCTTCCCCATGGACTTATGAAGCATCTTTGCGTAGCAGGACTCCCCATCGTTCTGCTTCACGGGCGTCACGCCGCCCGCCTCAATCTTCGCAAGCGCCTCCACGATCAGCCCCGCGCCTGCTGCCGCCAGCTTGTCATGCAGGGTGTCCGCCGTCTCATCAGGAGCAATCCCTACCTCCGTCCAAAAAAGCATATCCCCAGTATCCAGCCCTTTATCCATCTGCATGATGGTAACACCCGTTATTTTTTCTCCGTTGATGATTGCCCACTGGATCGGTCCCGCGCCACGGTACTTCGGCAAAAGCGACGCGTGGATATTCACACAGCCGTACTTTGGCATTGCAAGAATCTCCTCCGAGAGAATCTGCCCGAACGCCGCCACCACAAAGATGTCCGCCCCGTATGCGCGGAGCGTCTCCACCGCCTCCGGCTCCTTGATTTTTACGGGCTGGAATACGGGAATATCATGCGCCAGCGCACAAGTCTTTACCGGCGTCATCTGCACTTCCTTCCCTCTGCCCTTCGGCTTATCCGGCTGGGTCACCACCGCCGTCACTTCATGCCCAGCTTCGACAATCGCCTCCAGCGCGCCCACCGCAAAATCGGGCGTTCCCATAAACACCACTCTCATATACCTTACGCTCTCCTTTCCAAACACCATGGAAAATTTCCATGTTCCCAACGCAGAACCATCTGCCAGACTCCTTTTTTCTTCACACCCTGCCGACTTTCGCACGTTGGTCCGCTCAGGGCAGTACAGAGCCGTGGTCACTCATCTTCGTCTTTCAGATCCTCTGTGTTCACAAGCGGTCCATGCACTTTTTCCACATAAAGATGCCCCTCCAGATGGTCCACCTCGTGACAGATCGCTCTGGCGAGCAGTTCTGTCCCCTCTATTTCAAAAGGTTCCATATTTTCATCATAGGCAAGCGCCTTCACATAGTTGGGTCTGATCACCTTACCGCTCTTGCCCGGAACGCTTAAGCATCCCTCGTAACCGTCCTGTTCCCCGCTGGTCTCCAGTATCTTCGGGTTAATCAGCAGCAGGGGATCTTCCCCCGTGGTGTCAATCACAACGATTTTTTTCAGCATCCCTACCTGGGGTGCTGCGAGCCCTACCCCGTTCTCCTCGTAAAGCGTCTCAAACATATCGTCGATCAGCTCCTGCAGTCTGGGCGTCATCTCCACCACTTCCTTACATTTTTTGCCCAAAACCGGGTCTCCCATCTCTCTGACTTTTCTGGTTGCCATACTGCTTATCCTCCTGCCTTTTCTGTTTCCTCTCTTTTAAAATGTATTCATAGGATCAAAGTCAAACTGCACCGTCTGTCCCCTGAGTTCCCTTTCCCTGCAATAGTTCTCCAGCCGGTCCTTGACTTCCACCAATATCCGATACTCTCCATGCCTGACATAAAAGCTGTGGCGGTAAAGGTCTGCTATCTTTCCAACCGCCGCCGGCGCCGGTCCGATCACCTTAAGCCCCGCCGCGTCAGCCATTTCCTTTTTGACCAGGTTGGTCATTTCTTCCCCCAGCCGTTCTCCTTCCTCCTGCACGCGGGAGACGATGAGAACTGCCAGCATATGTTCCACGGGCGGGTAGCCCACAAGCCCCCTGTAAGCAATCTCCTCCCCGTAAAATCCCCGATAATCCTGTTTCGCCGCATAGACCACGCTGTAATGCTCCGGCTGGTAGGTCTGGATCACCACCTCGCCCGGTCTCTCCCCCCTGCCCGCGCGTCCTGCCGCCTGGGTCAGAAGCTGAAAGGTCCGCTCCCCCGCCCGGTAATCGTTCCGGTTTAAAGAGAGATCCGCCGCCAGCACACCCACCAGCGTCACGCCGGGAAAATCGTGCCCCTTCACAATCATCTGCGTTCCCACAAGAATGTCCGCCTCCTCATCAGCAAAGGCGGAAAGGATCCGTTCGTAACTGTCCTTCCTGCGGGTGGTGTCCGCGTCCATGCGAAGCACTCTCGCTCCCGGAAATTCCCTGTGGATCGCCTCCTCCACCTGCTCTGTCCCCGCCTTGAATCCCATCAGATAGGGGGAGCCGCAGGACGGGCACTTCGCAGGCTTTGGCTCCTGATAGCCGCAGTAATGGCAGGTGAGCATCCCGTTTCTGTGCTCCGACAGTGATACATCGCAGTGCGGGCATTTCATCACATGCCCACAGGAGCGGCAGGAAATAAATCCCGCGTATCCTCTCCTGTTTAAGAAAAGGATCGTCTGCTCTCCTCTGGATAGCCTGTTCTCCATCAGTTCCTTCAGTTTCCGGCTGAATATGGAGCGGTTGCCCTCTTTCAGCTCTTTTCTCAAATCTATCGTATACACCGCCGGGAGCACGCTGTTCCCGGGGCGTTCCATCATCTCATATAACTTATATTCCCCCTTGCCGGCACGGTAATACGCTTCCATGGACGGCGTCGCCGAACCGAGCATCACACTGGCGCCGCACAGGGAAGCTATCTCAACAGCCGTCTCCCTGGCATGGTACCGGGGCGCACTCTCGCTCTTATAGCTGTTCTCGTGCTCCTCGTCCACCACAATGACTCCCAGATTGGCAAAAGGCGTAAACAGCGCCGAGCGCGGACCGATTATCACATCAATCTCTCCCGCTTTCGCCCGCTCGATCTGGTCATACTTCTCTCCCGCGGACAGCGAAGAATTGATCACCGACACCCGGTCCCCGAATCTCTTGTAAAACCGCAGCAGCGTCTGGTATGTCAGCGCGATCTCCGGAATGAGCATGATCGCCTGTTTTCCCATGGCTATCATCTTTTCAATAACACCGAGGTACACCTCCGTCTTGCCGCTGCCCGTGACGCCGTGCACCAGATACACCCCCGGATGCCCGGCGCGGTAATCCGCAAGCACCTCCTCTATGATATGCCGCTGCGCCCGGTTCAGCACGGGGCGCGTCTCACTCCGGTCCGCCGCCTTGACGGGATTGCGGTAAAAAGCCTCCTTTTCTATGCGCAGATACCCCTGTCTCTCCAAAGCCTGCAGGGTGGACGCCGCCACGTGAAGCTTCTGCCGGATTAGTTCGTAGGGCAGTTCCTCTTCCGTCTGCAAAGCCGCCAGCACTCTCGCTTTCGCCCGCTGACGCTTTCTTTCACACTCGCCCGCCGCCTGTGCGATTTCCTCCACGGACAGGCACCGCAGCACCTTCTTTTTTTCAAGCCGCTTCTGTTTCTGTTTCACGGGGAGCACGGTCTTTAACGCCGCAATGGTCGTTCCTCCGTAATTGCTCTTTAACCAGTAGGCAATCCGAATCTGCCGCCCCTCCACAGTCATGCCTTTCTCATCCACAGAAATGACCGACTTGATCTTTTCCGGGGGATAATCCGCCTCCTCCGAGAGATCCACCACATATCCCGTCCGCTCTCTATTGCCGTTTCCAAAAGGCACGCGCACCTGCACGCCCGGTCTCACAGACTCCGACAATGCTTCCGGAATCCGGTACTGGAAAACCCGGTCCACCTTCTCATGGGCTATATCTATGATGACATCCGCATACCGCTCCGTCATGCCCGCTCCTCTAAAATTTCCTGTATCAGCACTCTCTCATCCATCGGATATTTCACACCGTTTATCTCCTGATAGTCCTCATGCCCCTTGCCTGCCAGCACGATAATGTCCCCCGGCTCGCCGTGGTCGATGGCATAGGCAATGGCCTCCTTTCTGTCGCAAATCTCCACATATTTACCGTCCGTCTTCGCAATCCCGGTTTTGATATCGTCGATGATCGCCTGCGGCTCCTCCGTCCGGGGATTGTCGGAAGTAATGATCGTCAAATCCGCCATCCGTCCGCTGACCTCGCCCATCTCGTACCGCCTGGATTTCGCCCGGTTGCCGCCGCAGCCGAAGAGACAGACCAGTCTGTGCGGGTTGTAGGCGCGCAGCGTCCCCAGCAGGCTTTTCAGCGCCATGGCATTGTGGGCATAATCGATCATCAGGGTAAATTCGTCGGATACCTTCACCATCTCCGTCCGCCCTTTCACCTTCGCCGCCGCAAGCGCGTTCTGCACCGCCTTCCCGTCCACGCCGAAATGCCTGCAGATGGCAATCGCTGTGAGTGCATTGTAGACGTTGAATCTGCCCGGGGAAGCAATCTGCACGGAAAGCTCGACCAGCCCTTTCGCCGTAAAGTGCATTCCAAGGCTGCCTCCCTCATTCAGAAAAGCGATATCCTCCGCCCGCAGATCCGCCGGCGTATTGATCCCGTAAGTTTCAAGCTGGCAGGTACAGCCTTTTGTGACCGCCTCCCAGTGGGAATCGTCCCGGTTCACAATCCCCACCCTGCACTGTCTGAACAGCAGGCTCTTACATTGCAGGTAGTCGTCAAAATCTTTATGCTCATTTTCCCCGATATGGTCCGGCTCCAGATTTGTAAAGATTCCGAAATCAAAGACAAATCCCTGCGTCCTGTGCAGCATCAGCCCCTGAGAGGAAACCTCCATCACCACCGTATCACAGCCCGCATCCGCCATCATCCGAAAATATTTCTGCACCAGATAAGACTGGGGCGTGGTGTTTTCCGCATGAATATGCGTCTCACCGATAATGATTTCTATGGTGCCGATCAGCCCCACCTTTCTGCCTGCCTGCTCCAGAATGGACTTCACCAGATAGGTGGTGGTCGTTTTGCCTTTCGTTCCCGTGATGCCGATGATCTTCATCCGCTGTGCCGGATGCCCGAAATATGCCGCCGAGACAAAGGCAAACGCGTAGCGGACATCCGCCACACGAATCACCGTCACATCCGCTCCCTCCGGCAGTTCTACCTCATGTTCTGTCAGCAAGGCCGCCGCCCCGGCGCGCACCGCGTCCGCAGCGAACTTGTGACCGTCCGCCTTTGCACCCGGTATGCAGACAAACAGACTGCCTTCGACCACCTTTCTGGAATCATAAATAACATCCGTTATACCTCGTTCCACCGTACCGCGCACGCACTCGTAAGATACTTCCTTTAACAGATCGCCTAAAGCTGCCATAGTTTCCTCCATATCAGAACCCGGTTGTTTCCCTCGTTCTAAATCTTTCTCAATATTCTTATATTTATTTATATAGTAAGATAGCACGAAAATCACGTTTTTGCAATTTTTGTCTTCATGCGTAGACTGTCGTTCTTTTCCTTCACGCTTCTTTAAGGTTTCTTAATGTTTTTTTATTTTTCCTTCACAATCTAAACACATTTTGGTCACAATTACCCTTTATGATAAGTATCAAGATAGTTGATGAATTCACTATCTCCCCCTCATAAGAAAACTGCGGAAGAGCCCGGCGTGTCCGGGCTTTTTCGTGTCCTGTGACACATCCGGCAAATCATTGCAAAGCGCATTTATGGTCATTGAGATTGCAATTATCTGCTATACTGCGTAGTCCTGCATCACCATCTGCAGGGACTCGACTCCCCGGTACACATTGATATCAGGATAGTATATGACGCTGATAACGATAGCGCGGCTGCCCCCCGCGTAAAGCCGGTCTGTCTCCTCCTGGCCGAAATGTGCCGAGAGAAACGCGTGCCACTGTTCCAGATCGCCGAAGTACATCATATCATATTCCCGCCCATTCTCGTCAGCCACACGGTACTTCCCCACATTTCTATTTTTCCCCAGAATCCGCCCTCTGCATACGCGCACGTTCTTCTGGGCGAAAACCGGCTTAGGATTGCCGTTGCCGAAAGGCTCCAGAAGGGAAAGCTGTCTGACAAGCTCCGGGGTCACGTAGGACATGGGCATGGGCACGTCGATATGCATGACCTCCACCAAATCCTCGTCCGTCAGCCCGCTGTGGGCGTTCAGATACGCCCGGAACGCCTCCACGTTCTCCTCCGGCATGGACACTCCCGCCGCCAGCTTATGCCCGCCGTACTTCGTGTACAGCTCCTTACACTCGCTCATCTTATCGTACATGTGGTAAGCTTCTATGGAACGCCCCGAGCCCTTCACGCCCTCCTCGCCGCGCGTCAGGACAAAGACCGGCTTGTAGTACCGCTCCCTGATCCGCCCGGCGATAATCCCCGCCAGACTCTCGTGACAGTCCGGCAGAAAGACCACCAGCACCTTATCCTCTTTTATCGAAGTGTTCTCAATCTGTTCCATCGCCTGCTCCGTGCCAAACAGCGTCATTTCCCTCCGGCTGTCATTTAGCGCCTTCAGCTCCCCGGCAATGGTAACAGCTTCCGCCTGGTCCTTCGTCCGGAACATGGCAAGCGCCCTTGCCGCCGTATCCAGCCGCCCCGTAGCGTTTAAACAGGGACCGAGGATAAAACCCACATGATACCCTGTCAGGCGCTTCTGCGTCAGTTCATTCACCGTGAGCAGCGCACGCAGCCCCAGATTCGCGGACTGCTCGATCTGCCGCAGACCGTATCTGACGAGAATACGGTTCTCATCAGTCAGTTCCATCACATCCCCCACCGTGGCAAACCCTGCAAAAGCCAGAAGCTCCTGCAGCAGCATATCCTTCTCCCCTGCGGACACCGTGCCTTCCCTGACCATTTTCTCCAAATAAATCCCCATAAGTTTATATACCACCACCGCACCGCAGATACCCTTATAAGGATAAGGACAGCCGCCCTGCTTCGGGTCCACCACCGCATCCGCCGGGGGCAGTATCTCCTGGCGGCTTTCGTCCTCCTGCACCTCGTAGGGCACTTCATGGTGATCCGTCACAATCACCGTCATGCCAAGTTCCTTCGCATAGGCAATCTGCGAAAACGCCGCAATGCCGTTATCGCACGTGAGGATCGTGTCTACGCCGTCCTCTCCCGCCTCCTCAATCAGCTTCTCATTCAGCCCGTAACCGTCCCGTATCCTGTGGGGAATCACCACGGAAACCTCCGCACCGCACTTTTCCAGACATGCCGCCAGTATGTAGGAGGAACAGACCCCGTCAATATCGTAGTCCCCGATCACCCGGATCTTTTTCTTCTCTCCCGTCTTCCCGCAGAGAATCTCCGCCGCCTTAACCGCGTCCTTTAAAAGCATGGGATCATAGAGATCCGCCGTCGTGCCGTGAAGGAATTTCTCAATTGCCTCTTCCCCCACCACGTCCCTGTTGCGTATGATTCTTGCCACCACCGGGTCGATCCCGAACCGCTCCGCTATCTCATTAAAATCCGCCTTCTTGGCGGACACCATCCATTTCGCCATAAAATTTCTTGCCAGACAGCGCCGATTTCGGAAATTCCGCCCATTTCCACTGAAATCATGTACACTGCCACGCCTTTCATAATTAGTAAACAAAACCCTCCGAAAAAGTCACAACCCATTGTAACATTTTCAGAGGGTGATTTATCGTACTTTGCTTCGTCACGCGTTTTCTTTTTACTTTGCAGCCTTCTTCACAAACTTCGTGCGGAACACAAACCAGAGCGCTCCTGTCAGGCAGATGGAGGAATAGGTACCGCAGATGATACCCGCCATCAGAGGCAGTGCAAACTCCCGGATGGAGGAAACACCGAACACTTCCAGAGCCGCCACCATGAAGAACGTTGTCAGGGAAGTAAAGATACTTCTCGTGAGCGTCTGGTTGATACTTCTGTCGACCATCTCCTCCAGACCTTCCTTACTCCGCATCTCACGCAGGTTCTCACGCACACGGTCGAAAATAACAATGGTGGCGTTGATGGAATAACCGACAATCGTCAGCATACACGCGATAAAGGTATTGCCCACGGACACCCGCACAATCGCGTAGAACGCCAGCACCACAAGCACATCGTGCAGCAGCGCGATCACGGAACTTGCGCCGAAGCGGATGTCCTTAAAGCGGAACCAGATATACAGAAGCATCAGCACCGTGGACACCAGAATCGCCTTGATCGCGCCGGACTGCATCTCGGAGCTGATCGTTGCGCTGATGGTCTCCGCCGTGATACTGCTCTCATCCACACCGAAGTTATTCACCATCACTTCGTTAAATGCCTCTCTCTCCTGCACGTTCAAAGTTCTGGTCTTAATGATAATATCGTTGGAACCTGCCACCTTGGTGCTCATCACGTTGCCGTCCCCTGTGATTTTCTCGATGTGGGGAACGATCTGTGCGTCGATCTCCTCGATGCTCATGTCCTCATTCAGCGTCATGGTTGTGGAAGTGCCGCCCACAAAATCCAGACTGTAATTCATCGTCATGCCGATGCTCGATTTATTAATGCCCATAGCGACAAATCCCGCCAGAATCGCGGCGATGGAAATGCCGAAGAACACATATCTTTTGGAGAGGAAGTTGATGGTCTTTCTCTCCTTCGCCACGCCGTATGCCTTCTCGCTCTGGATCCCCAGCGCATAGAAGATGTTCACAAGGAACTTTGTCACCACAAGCGCCGTGAACATGGAAAGGATGATACCAAGCATCAATGTGATGGAGAAGCCCTTGATCGTGCCGCTTCCCATAAAGTAAAGCACCAGACCCGCAATCAGCGTTGTGATATTGCCGTCCAGAATCGCGGATAAGGCCTTCTGGAAACCGATCTTAATCGCATTCTGCACACTCTTGCCTGCCGCGATCTCCTCGCGGATACGGGCAAAGATAATCACGTTCGCATCCACCGCCATACCCACGGTCAGGATGATACCTGCAATACCGGGCAGGGTTAAGGTCACCTCAAAGGCATACATCAGGATGACCAACAGTTCCGTGTACAGGCACAGCGCCAGAGACGCCGCAAAACCGGCCACATAGTATACCGCAATCATAAAGATTACCACCAGCGCGAAACCGACTGCCGCCGCCGTCAAGCTTGTCTGGATCGCCGCCGAACCGAGCTGTGCACCCACCACGTTGGAACGAAGCTCCTCAAGCTCCAGTTTCAGTCCGCCGATACGGATGGTGGAAGCAAGCTGCTCCGCCTCCGCCGCCGTGCTCTGTCCCGTGATGACTGCATTGCCGTCCGTGATGGCCGCCTGCACATTGGGCACGCTCACAAATTTCTCATCGTAGTAGATCGCGATGGTCTCACCGTTCTCGTAAGCCTTGGTGGTCGCCTCCGCGAACGCCTGCTTACCCTTTTCATTAAAGGAAAGGGTAACTACATTTTCCAGATTGCCCATGGAGTCCTGCTGCGCCCTCGCCTGTGCGCCGTCCACCTCCGTGCCGGTAAGCACGATGGAACCGTCCGCCTGCAGTTCCTCAATCGTCTTGTTCAACTGGTACTGCGGAATCAGATTACCATCGGCATCGATGCCGTATCCCGCTTCATAGTTATTGTTGCCCTCGCTGTCCGTCTGTGCGATAAAGTAGAGGCTTCCTGGCTTGCCCAGCTCCTCCAGAATCGCGTTGGCGTCGGTAACGCCGGGAATCTCGATATTGATTCGGTCGGTTCCCTCCTGATATACCTGCGCCTCCGTGCTGTAACCGTCCACACGCTGCTGCAGCTTGTAGATGGTATCGCTCATATCTTCCGCACTGGGATCTTCATCTCCCACCACCTGATAGGTAATGCTGACGCCGCCCGCCAGATCAAGTCCCAGCTTAATGCTCCCGGCCGCGCCCGACTTGTCCGAACCGACGCCGAAAATTGCCGTATAACCCAGCAAACCCAAAATCAGCACATAGACGATCAGACTGACAACCGCTCTGCTCTTTTTCATGACTAACTCTCCTTTTCCTCATCGGCAAGCGCCGCCTTTATCATAATCGCACATTCGACACGTTTCCGCTGCAGTTCGCACCCCAGCTCATAGGAACCGTTCACATCGCCGCTCTCATGGTAAGCGTTTGCCGCGCAGCCGCCGCTGCAATAAAATTTTGCGAAGCAATCCCTGCACGCCTTCTTTGCATAGACATTGCACGCCTTAAACTGATCCCGGAGATCCCCGCGCACAATCCCCTCATCCACATTTCCCATAAGAAACTCCTCCTGTCCCACAAACTGGTGACAGGGATAAAGGTCTCCCCATGGGGTAACCGCGAGGTACTCCGTCCCTGATCCACAGCCTGACAATCTCTTCGCCACGCATGGACCACCTTCTAAATCTATCATAAAATGAAAGAATTGAAAACCCTTTCCTTCTTTTTTTCTGCGAATATATTCCAGCGCCAGCCTGTCGTACTCCGCAAGGAGCTTTGGCACATCCTCCATGCGCAGCGCATAATCCTCCTTTTTATCCGCCACCACAGGCTCCACGGAAATCTGCTCAAATCCCTCATCGGCAAGATGGATCACATCCTCGGAAAAATCCGTGTTATTGTGCGTATATGTGCCTCGCACATAATAATTCATCTGGTTCCTGCTCTCGGCTGCCTTCTTATATTTCGGAAGGATCTCGTCATAGCTGCCCTGCCCGCCCCGGTGGGGACGCATCAGGTCATGGATCTCTTTTCTGCCGTCTATGCTGAGTACCAGATTTGCCATCTCCTTATTCGCAAACTCCATGACTTCATCATCGAGCAGCACGCCGTTGGTGGTCAGCGTAAAGCGGAATTTCTTATGGTGCGGCTCCTCCAGCGACCTGCCGTAAGCGACCAGGTCTTTTACCACCTGCCAGTTCATAAGCGGCTCCCCGCCGAAGAAATCCACCTCCAGATTCACCCGGCTGCCGGAGTTCGCCACGAGGAAATCCAGCGCTTTCTTTCCCACTTCCAGACTCATCAGCGCCCGTCTGCCGTGGTATTCGCCCTCCCCCGCAAAGCAGTATTTACATGCCAGATTGCAGTCGTGGGCAATGTGCAGGCAGAGCGCCTTCACTACCGTCTCCCGGTTTTTGAAGGCATCTATGTAGTTCTCGTAGATATCCTCCGAAAAAAGCTGTCCCTGCGCTTTCAGATACAGGATCTCCCCCACCGTCTCCTCCGCCTCGGAAGGCTCCATGGACAGTTCCTCCGCCACCGTGCGGGCGATTTCATCCTGCGTTTCTATTCCCTTCCCTAACAGCCGCTCCACGATCGGAACCGTATCGTAAGCGGACTTGTCCATCACATGGACACTGCCGCTGTTGACATCCATCACAATATGATAACCGTTACTTATATACTGATGTATCACAATCTTTCTCCTGACTCATTTATTTGTATTGTTCAGTCCGCGCACATGCAGACGGGCAGCCCCGTCATACCCCGTATGCCGAGCCTGCCCTCTTTTCTTATCTTCTCTTTGCTCCACGTTCTGCCGTCATGCGCGGTTTGCGATCAGTTATCTCGCCTTCTCGCAGCTCTGGTTTCCTACGGTGCAGGAAGTCTTACATGCAGACTGGCAGGAAGTCTGGCACTCGCCGCAGCCGCCTTTCTTCATGGACTCCTTCAGGTCTCTGGTAGATAACGTCTTAATATGCTTCATCGGTGTGTCCTCCTTATGTATAGACTTGCTCATAGCTTTAAACAGTATAGCATAAAACTTTCCGCCCGTCCAGTCTCATTTAGCGACCATCCCGCCGAGCATACCGCTTCCGGCGCAGAGAAAAAAGACCGTCATCATGTTCCCCGCGATATCTTCCACGCCTTTGTTTACCGCCAGGGACACAACTACCAGAATGCCGAAATACAGCGCGCCCATGATCAGCCCCCACAGAAACTTCCTGCGCTTCTCCTTCTTCCCCGCAAGCAGCCCCGCCAGAAAAGTGACGATGATATAAACCGCAATGATGCAGATGGACACCACTTTTTCGGACAGACCGAAACGGTAGAGCATAAACGCAAGCAGCAGCAAAAGCCCCGCCGTCAGAATATACGCGCCCAGCATACACTTAATGACAAAGACCGCCTTTTCCATATATAAATCCTTTTTTCCCATGATAACCCCCTTGTCCTTTTACTACTTTCACCATGATTTGCATCCGCGCTGTTTTGCAGATACTTCTCTCCTCTACATATCTATTCCCCCACGCATTAAAACTTGACACAATCTTATTCTTATAATAATATTTTTGATTATAAGAAGAGAAAAAGCCCTTTGGGCTTAATTATGTAAACAAGGAGTGAAAATCATTGGATACCACAGGTGTCATACAACTCGTCTCACTGGGAGTGCTCGTGTTTCTGTCGGCCTTTTTCTCCTCAGCCGAGACTGCCTTTTCAACCGTTAACCGGGTGCGGCTGCGCACCTTGGCAGAGGAGGACCACAAGGGCGCCATCCGCGTGCTCGCCATTCTGGACCAGTACGGCAAAATGCTGAGCGCCATTCTGATCGGCAACAACATCGTCAACCTGTCCGCTTCCTCCCTGATGACCACTTTTGCCATCAGTCTCTGGGGCAATAAGGCTGTGGGAATCGCTACCGGCGTACTGACCTTCATTATTTTAATGTTTGGCGAGATTATCCCCAAGACATGGGCAATGCAGCGTGCCGAGCCCATCGCGCTCCTGTTCGGTCCCATTATCCGTCTGCTGATGACGATACTGACGCCGGTGATCTTTCTGGTGGATATGCTCTCCAACTGGATTCTGCGGCTGTTACATATCAGTTCCGAGGGAAACAATTTCAGTATCACTGAGAAAGAACTGAAGACCTATGTGGATGTAAGCCACGAGGGCGGCGTGATTGAGTCGGAGGAGCGCGCGCTTATCTACAACGTGTTCGATTTCGGCGACACCGTCGCGAAGGACATAATGATCCCCCGCATCCAGATGACCACGGTACCTTTGAGCGCCACCTATCAGGAGCTGCTCTCCACTTTCCAATCCTGCATGTTTACGCGTCTGCCGGTCTATGACGGGGATCCTGACCATATCATCGGCATTGTAAATATCAAAGATTTTATACTGGTAAAAGACAAGGAAAAGTTCAGCCTCAAGAAGATTCTGCGCGAGGCTTACTATACTTATGAATACAAGAATGTATCGGATCTGTTGATGGAAATCCGGGAAAAATCCAGCAGTATCGCCTTTGTCTTAAGCGAATACGGCGCAACGGTAGGCATGATTACGATGGAAGACATCATCGAGGAACTGGTCGGTGAAATCCGCGACGAGTACGACGCGGACGAAGAAGAACTGATCCAAGAGACGGAAGAAGGTCAGTATCTGGTAGAGGGCGGCATGAAGCTGAACGACATAAACGACGCGCTCGACATCTCTCTGGATTCCGAAGACTACGACTCCATCGGCGGGCTGATGATCGAACAGCTTGACCGTCTGCCGCAGGATCAGGAAACCATCACTTTAGAGAACGGCATTACCCTGCGCGCCTGCGGCATTCAGGACAATCATATCGTGAAAGTGCTGATCACCCTTCCGCCCGAAGACGAGCCAGAAGGGGAACAAGCGTCTGAGGAGTCTTAATCATCATCTCCTCCCTGGCGCCCTCGCCCCGGAGTTTTTCTTCGGTGCGGAACCCCCATGTAACGCTGATGCATGGCAGCGACGCATTTTTCGCCGTCTGAATATCCACTTCGGAGTCTCCCACATAAACCGCGCGGGAGGCGTCGCTTCCAAGTTCACGGAGCGCCCGGTACACCGTATCGGGCGCAGGTTTTCTCTTCACTTCCGCACTCTCCCCGATTGAAACCGGAATAAATTCCCCGAAATACTTTTTGCACAGTTTCTTGACCGCACCGTCGAATTTGTTGGAGACAACCGCCAGATGATAACCCTGTGCCTTTAGCGCGGCAAGCATCTCCGGCACCCCCTCATAAGGTTTTGTCTTATCCTCGCAATGTTCGGCGTAATGCGCCTTAAAGGCTGCCAAAGCCGCCTCGTAATCAGGGTTTTCCAGCCCCTGCGGTATACTGCGCTCCAAAAGCTTCGGCGCGCCGTTTCCCACAAAGGTGCGCACCTCGTCGATCGTATGCGTGGGAAATCCGAACGTTTCCATAGCGTGATTGACGCTGTCCGTCAGATCCTCCAGCGTATCGAGAAGCGTCCCGTCCAAATCAAAGATAACTGTGTCTGTCATGCCGTCTTTCTTTCCCTCCTGTGTGAAATTACGCCGCCTGTTTTTCTCATGCTCTCCGGAGACATTACCGTTCACACCTGCACCGGATTACGTACTCATTTATGATGCCTTGGCAATTGCAGCCATTGTTCCGCCTCAGCTCGGCTCTACGAGATTCAGAATCGCCTCTATCTCCGCCCCGTTGTCCGGCACGGGCTCCAGAATCTCATGCTTCCCGTCCTGTGTGACACTGGCAATCATATTGCCGTCCTTCGTATTTTCCATCGTGTAATACAGCACCTCTTCCGTATCACGCTTAAAGACTGCGTAAACCCGGTAGCACAGCCCTTTTTTATTCGTCTCGTCGGGCATGTCCAGACGGGTCAGCTGTATCGTGTCCGTCAGGTTTAACGTCATCAGGGAGAAATCCTCCGCCCTGCAGCCGCTCTTCTTTCCCTTCGGATATACTTCGTCGTAAAACTGCAGAAGAAGCGCGCCTTCCTCCTGCTGCAGTCTCTTAAGCCCCTCTTCTTTCTGCTCGAACAGAAACTTCGGCAGAAGGAAAAGAGACACCCTGTTGTGGGCAAAATCCTGAAACTGCTCCTGCGTCAGCTGGACGGTCTTCATCTGCCCGACCGCTTTTCTGCGCTTTTCCGCTATCTCCAGCACCGACTGGTTTAAAACCAGAATGCCGGTAAAGGGATTGACAACGACCTCCGCCACCTTATCCTGATTTGCCGAAACCATGGAAATCACCCCCATAAAAGGCATCGCCATCACCATGGGGCTCTTCTTGTCTTCGGGAATCTGCTCCGGCGAGGTAAAGATGGGAAGCGCCTGTTCCCCCGTCTCCTTTCGGAGCAGGCACGGCACTATCTTCGTGTCTTTGGGAAACTGCACCGGCTTTCCCGCTTTCAGCTGTTCCATGATTTCCGGATCCATATCCTTCGGTGGAATTGCCGGCACCAGCACAATGGATTTCTCCAAAAGCTCCATCACCTTCACATAGCTGTCCCTCTCCTTGTCCGAGCGGAAAGCCGCTATCGCCTCCTCCAGCGCTTTGTTATTTATTTTCTGTTCCGCCATATTATCCTCTTTTCCGAAGCATGTTTCCCGGCTTTCCCACGGGCATACTCCATTCTAAACTGCAATCAGATAAATCTGTAACGCCCCGGCACAGGTTTTCCGCCTGCATGCAGCTCTCTAAGAATCCTGCACCTCACTCTGTATCGCCAGACGTCCCCGCCGTCACCGCAATCTGTAATTCCGCAAGCTGCTTCTCATCCACTGTGCCCGGCGCCTCCGTCATCAGACAGGAGGCATCCTTGATCTTCGGGAACGCGATCACCTCGCGGATGCTTTCCGCATGGGTTAAGAGCATCACAATGCGGTCAAGACCATAGGCAAGCCCCGCATGGGGCGGCACGCCGTACTTGAAAGCATTTAACAGGAAGCCGAACTGCTCCCACGCCTGCTCCTTCGTAAAGCCCAGCACCTCAAACATTTTCTCCTGTATGTCGTCCTGATGGATTCTGACGGAACCGCCGCCAAGCTCCACCCCGTTTAACACGATATCATACGCCTTCGCGCGCACCCTGCCCGGATCGGAGTCGATGTACTGCCAGTCCTCCTCCATGGGCATGGTAAAAGGATGGTGCATCGCCATAAAGCGGTTCTCCTCCTCGCTCCACTCAAGCAGCGGGAACTCCACAACCCAGAGGAAGTTAAACTGCGACTCGTCGATCAGCCCGAGCTGTTTTCCCAGCTCCACACGCAACGCGCCAAGCACGCTGTAGACGATATTTTTCTTATCCGCCGCAAAGAGAAGCAGATCGCCCTTCTCTCCCTGCATCGCCCGTACCAGCTTGTCCAGTTCCTCCTCCGTCATAAACTTTGCAAAGGAAGACTTGTATGTGCCATCCTCCTGCACACTTAAATAAGCCAGTCCCTTCGCGCCGTAGCCCTTCGCGAAGTCAACCAGCGCGTCGATCTTCTTCCTGGGCATAGCCGCCTGTCCCTTCACATTTAAACCGCGGACGGAACCGCCGCTTTCCAGCGCGGAGGTGAACACCCCGAAACCGCATCCCGCAACCACATCCGACACATCTGTCAGTTCCATCGCAAAGCGGGTGTCCGGCTTGTCGGAACCGAAACGGTCCATCGCCTCCTGCCATGTCATGCGCGGCAGGGGAAGCTGCACATCCAGACCGATCGCCTCCTTGCAGATATGCTGAATCAGCCGCTCATTTACTTCCAATACGTCATCCACATCCACAAAAGACAACTCCATGTCCGCTTGGGTAAACTCCGGCTGCCTGTCCGCCCGCAGATCCTCGTCCCGGAAACATTTCGCAATCTGGAAATACCGATCGTACCCGGAGCACATCAGAAGCTGCTTGTAGAGCTGCGGCGACTGGGGCAGCGCATAGAAACTGCCGGGATGCACACGGCTCGGTACCAGATAATCCCTTGCCCCTTCCGGCGTGGACTTACAGAGAATCGGCGTCTCGATCTCCAGAAATCCTTCCTTCGCCATAAAGTCCCGCATTTCGGAAACGATTTTGCTTCTGAGCATCAGCTTTTCCTGAATATCAGGCCTTCTCAAATCCAGATAACGGTATTTTAAGCGAATTTCCTCTTTGGTTTTAGAGTCCGCCTCCACCGGAAACGGCGGCGTCTCGGATTCCGACAGGACGCGCACCTGTGCCGCGCGAATTTCGATTTCCCCCGTCTTTAAATTTTCATTGACGGCGCCGGAGCGCTTCTCCACCTTACCCACAACGGCGATGACAAACTCACTCCGCATCTTCTCCGCCTTGGCAAAGGCTTCCGCCCCGCAGTCCGCCTCCTCGAATATAATCTGTAAAATGCCGGTACGGTCGCGCAAATCCACAAATATGATGCCGCCCTTGTTCCTCTGCTTCTGCACCCATCCCATCACTGTCACTTCTTCCCCCACGTTCTGTAAGGAAAGTTCTGCACAGCGGTGCGATCTCTTTAAGCCCTTCATTGATTCTGCCATAATCGTGTTTTCCTCCTTCGGGAGCACATTTATATTTGAAAATCAGCATATCACTCTAATTTTCAAACCGTCTCCTGCTCTGACGCTTTACGCCATTTATCTTTTTAGTTCTTCCTTGTAGAACTCCTCAAACTCCTCATACCCCTGCGCGGTGAGCTGTTCCTTCTGGAACTTTTTGTTCTTGTTCATGCGCGCCACCAGAATCCGGTTTCCTTTCTCCCGCTCTGCCTGCGCTTTCGCCATCACCTCGCACAGCTTTTCGGAGGGCAGCCCTTTTTCCATCAGATACGCGATCTTCTTTCCAGCCTTCGGCACCTTGAAGCCGCTCTCCAGAAGCAGCAGGATAATCCGCTCAAAGCCGATGGAAAACCCGCAGGCGGGCACGTCGTTACCCGTGAATTTCCCCACCATCCTGTCGTATCTTCCGCCGCCGCCACAGCTGCCGCCAAACTCCGGCATGTCGATCTCAAAGATCGTGCCCGTGTAGTAGGACATGCCGCGCACCAGAGTCGGATCAAACACCAGCTTAAAGAAGTCGCCTTTGGTCGTCTCCACACTGTCTATGATCTCCTGAAAACTCTCCTTTACCCCTGCCGGGAGCACGCCTTCCAGTTTCTCCGTGATGTATGCGATGGCGTCGTCCGCCGTCTCCATCCCCGCAAACAGCGCCAGATACTTGCCCACGCTGTCCTTTGAAAATCCTGCTTCCAGAAGTTCTGTCTCTACTCCGTCCCTGCCGATCTTGTCCATCTTGTCCAGAATGATAAACACCTGATCGTAATCCTCTTCGGCAAAGCCGCTGTATGCCGCCATCGCCTTCAAAATTTGCCTGTCGTTGATGCGGATGTTAAAATTTTTAAAACCGATCCTGCCGAGCGTCGTGGTGGTCGCCAGAATCAGTTCGATCTCCGCCAGATTCGTCGCCTCCCCCAGAATATCGATATCACACTGCATAAACTGACGGTAGCGTCCCCGCTGGGGTCTGTCCGCCCGCCACACATTGCCCATCTGCAGCGCCTTAAAAGGCGCGGGCAGCTCGTTTGCATGGTTGGAATAATACCGCACCAGAGGCACCGTCAGATCGTATCGCAGTCCCCCGTCCGTCAGGTCCTCCTCGCTCTTCGCCTCGTCGATGCGCAGCTTCTCGCCCCGCTTCAATATCTTAAAAATCAGCTTCTCGTTCTCACCGCCCGCCTTGCAGTTTAAGTTCGCAAGGTTTTCCACACAGGGCGTCTCGATCGAGGTAAAGCCGAAATTTCCGTAGGTTTCTTTAATGATGCCGATCACATAGTCGCGGATCTCCATCTCCTCGGGGAGAATGTCCTTCATGCCTGTCATCGGTTTTTTGCTTAGTGCCATGGTTACCTCCGTGCCGGAGCTGTTTTTGTGACGGCACGCGCCGAGAATTTCAAAGTTTTCCGAAGGAATACTTTTATTCTCGGCTGCGCTTTCGAGTTTGTGGCTCCGGCGCAAACTCGTGATTGAAAAATCAGCACATCAGTGTGATTTTTCAATCTATCCTCCGTGTATGAATCGCTTGTTAGATTTTACACTCTTTTTTATAGTTTTTCAAGATGCGGGGCTCTGAACTGTTGCCGAAATCGTTCTCCGCTATATTTTTCTAAAATAAGATATCACGATATAATTATCCTGGTCGGACCGCTCCCAAAACTCATCATCAAACTCTGAATCATAAATGGCAATATCCGACATTCCACCATAGGGATAAATATCAATATATTTTAATACTCTCTTTGCATTATGTGTTTCAATATATTCTTTAGCCGCCTCATACCCGATATCACATTTAATGACTTTCTCCGCCTTAATATGCCACCAGTACACATCGGATATCCACATTTTTGTAGGATATACTGTCTCATAATTTTGAGGCAGATTCAACGTTTCCATACGTAAGGTGATTGGAATTCTCCAACCTATGAATTGGTACAATAATAAGATGGCAGCTATAGATAAGAGTAATATCCATCGTGATTTTTTTGTTTTCATCTATTTTCCCTCACCCATAAAACCTTCACACCAAGAAACGCCTCCGCCGCTTGCAAGCTTCTGAAACAGATGCAAAAATTGCTCATCAGTAGTATACTATAAAGTAGATTTTTCGCCAAGAGTGAACGGCAGAATCTCAGAAAGCAGGTAATAATTTTGGTAACACATTCCGGACGTTGTTGAAGCTACCGGCAGGCTGTCCAAACAGATTTCCCAGTTCATCCGTGAACACTATGAAGACTTCCTCTCATTTGATGATGTAAAAATCTACTACGACAATAAACAATATGTTCTCCAAATCCGAACACCAATTCTTATGGATTCAAAAGATGAATAACATTTTGGCGTGTGTAAGGGAAGTTGTTGAAAATGATATAATTTATTCATAGGTGAATGATAATGCTTCCGCAATAAGTGACAATGCCATTCAAACTTAAGCAACGACAGTTTGTGAATTGAAAAATTCTATGTTTTTGTATATAATTAGAAATATCTGTTGCCATATATTGGAGCGTCAGGCACCTATTCTATATGTATCACATGATGAAGATGACGGAATGTGGCAATTTCTATGCGGAGTTAAGATAATTATGATTCAAAAATACTGAATATATCTATAAAAAATATTAGCAATCTACAGAAACGTAAGAAACGGAGGAAAAAATGGTCGATTATTCACAATTTGAGGCAAGTGTAAAATCCGGCATCCATGCAGATGTGAGCCGGATACGGCAAAAGGATGAAATAATAAAAGCCGTCGTCAAAAAGCGGAGAAGCTCCGCGATAATCTGCGTGTGCTTCCTATGTATGTCAGGAATTTCTTTGTTTAAAAGCTGGATTCCCGCCGTTATCTGTTTCCTTCTTGCATTGTTTTTCCTATGGCGGGCTGTCGGAAAATTTTCTGACGAATATTTACGGGAAATGTACGAGGAGGGGCTTTTGGTTCCCGGCATGATCGTGAAAACGGAACCCCTTACTATCATGGCAATCGCAAACATGACCGCGCGGGATGGTGCGGCAACCGTAAATGGGTGCTACTGTCTGGAGGTGAAGGAGCTTGACGGGGCGCAAAAAATTCTATTTGAAAAAATCCCCTGCTCCTGTTTTTTCTGCTATGAGGGCGGCGATTACCATTCTTCCTTCCAGCCCCATCCCCTCTATTGGGGAACGGCTGATCAGCAGTCTGTTCAAGAAGCGTTAAGACAAGTGGATGAGGACAACAAAGAAAATACAAAAGATGAATGGGAAGTGCTCAAGGAGGTTGCGCGGCAGTTCCCTGATTTGGGAAACGGGAACTTGATTTTACTGGATGAAAATTACGTTCCCTTCGGGAAAAAGAACTACATGGACAGCAACTATAAGCCTCTCAACGAGGAAGCTGCCTCCAAGTAATATGTTCCATTGAGGGAAACGCTGATGAAAGCGTTTCCCTCGTCGCAATGGTTTTGCTAATGGATAAACTTTTAGCATATCGGCAAACCCATCCCATGTATATCAAAGAATCCCCTGATGTCTGCGTCCACCACAATCTTGTCCTCGTAAGAGGCAATCCCCAGCGGTCTCATCTTTCCGTTGCTTTTCGGTATATACACCCTTAGCGACGGCAGTGGCCTGTATGCCTTGTTCTTTAACCGCTCCACCAGATTTGTGATGTTCTCTTCCAAGTGTTCTTCATACTCTGCTTTTGTCACCCTGTCAATCCCTACCACGCACCTATAACGCATAATAACCTATCTGCGCAGCTCTATTGGAGCATATCGCTTTTTTCCTGTTCAAGCGATGCTTCTTTGCCCGTTGTTCAAAATATCCAGGGTCAAGGAATGGATTCTTATCCAATGCCATCTGCCCCTTTCGGACAATCGGCATGTCCATCATCAGAAATAAGATGTTTTTATCTGACATAAATGTCCATTTCCTGCCCTTATGGGTTTTCCAGTATCTTCTGACAATCCAGCTTTTGCTTTTGTTTGGGTGTCTCCGTTTAGACCACCTCCACAGCATTTCCCATATACGGTGGTCTATCGTGCTGAAGCTTCTTTTGGCGCATGTGGAATGATGGTAATCCGCCCATCCGACTATGACTTCATTCAGTCTGCGAATCAATGTTTCCTGCGTCGCCGCCCGGTTATCCTTAATCACTCCGCTGATTTTCTTCGTGATTCTGCTCATGGATTTGTGGGACGGCTTGATAATCAGCTTTCCTTTATCGGATGCCGTGACAATAAAATCATCTGCTGTGGTTGGGAACAGCCGGCCTTTTTCGATATATGCAGGCACTACAGCTTCTGGCATTAGAACCGGTGGCAGAAACAACGGCGGACAGGATATCATTCGGGTTCCGGAGGTACAGAAGCCCAGAGGATGCGAGGGAATACGCGTTCAGCGTACTCAGCAGGAAGGATTCTCCGCAATGGATATTAGAAGGTGACATAAAAAGCTGTTTTGATAAAATCAGTCATCAATGGATGCTTGAAAATATCCCGGCAGACAGGCGCATACTAAAGGAATTTATGAAATGCGGATGCAAAAGCATTAGCTGTAAAGAGGGTAGTCAGCAACAAAGGGAAAAAGACGCCGGGAATAGATGGAGAATTGTGGGAGACTGATAAAGCCAAAATGGAGGCGGTCAGGAGGCTGGATTGTAGAACATACCATGCCAGACCATTGAGACGGATATACATTGAGAAGTATGGGAAGAAAGAGAAAAGGCCGTTAGGAATCCCGACTATGTTCGACAGGGCAAATACGCGTTGGAAGTCTGCTCCCTTTCGGGCAGGGCAAATCCTGAACCCTTATCCTCTGCATTGCACAAAGGCCTTCGCTTTTTCCAACATCCTCTGCCTTCTGCGCATTGTACCTTTCTTGCAATCGGCCTACCCATCAGGGAGCGCATAAGGTTTACCTTGTTCCGCCACTTAAATAATCACGACATGTTTAGGTTCTGTCTATAAGCCGGGAGTTCTCTGTCCGTTTGGCACAGTACCTATCCGACTGCCTGCCGCCCATCCGCCTATCTCCATCTTCTAGTTGATAGCACGTACTTGTTTCCAAGAAGTAACAGGCTCTCCCCAGTTGACTATTAACCACAATGTCAAGCATGACTGGCTCTTTGACCCCGCAGTGCCGGACAGTTCTCGCCTTATACGAACTGCCCGATATTGCTTTCCGCACCAGTTAAGACGTCAGCCCTCTGAATTTCAACATTTCGAGGCTCAATCGCATTGCAGCCCTACTTGCTCGCTGTCTACGCTTCGCAACAGCCATTACTGACTGCCACGCAAGACTCGCTGCTGCTGGCTGGCCAGACCTTCGCAGACAGGATTCACACCTGTTAGGTTAATTGCCCTTTGCTGGGCGCACAACTGGAGGTTGTATTACTCCTCGTCAAAACTCGTTTTCTTGTAGAGCAGGATCATTTTCTGTAGAGCCATCAGGCCAGAATATCCAACCGTTTATAATCCGCGATTCTTTTCCCGACCTCCTCCCAGGTAAAAAGGTCCCGAACAAACTCATAGTCGCTCCAGATACGCTCCAGTTCCGCCTTGATTTGGGGGACTTCATTCAGGTCTCTTGCCCCAGTGCGGACATAGTAGTCAGGCAACAGGGCGCAAGCCACAATGCTGCTCTCGGCCTGGGGCAGTTCCTCCGCCCCCTGGCTCAGAGCGGCAAGCAGCCGCAGATGATTGTCGGTATAGCTGTTCAGCTCCTGTTCCACTCCAAACAGGCCGTTCAGGTCGAACAGCTGGAAGGGGGACCTGCCTGGAACCTCAATCTCACCGCTGTAATAGACCAGCTTTCCGTTGAGTTCATAGAGTGCGTTGCACATATCCATCAGGCGTTGGTATGCCTCTTGAGAGGGTAAGGTCTGAAGGGAGTGAAACATCAAATCAACCGCCCAGTCCAGTTGGCCCAGCACCTCACAGTCTGGCAGTCTGGACAACTGCTCCCCCAGCCGCACCAGCCGGGCAATGGACAGCAAACCCCATACCCGAACCTGGGGATCGCTCAGTTCCTTCGCCCTGGCCTCAATTTCGGTAGGAATGTCGTTGTAGAACAGTCCGTCCTTATCCTCCAGCCGCCCAATACGGTCGGAGCAATCGTCCATCAGTTTCTCCCCCACCTTATCATAGATATTGTCATCAGCGCTATAAATGGTGTCCGCCCGGTGGAGCCACAGCTGGGCTTCATGCAGGTTGCCCGCATCCATAGCGGCCACACCCAGTTCATAATAAGTTCTGGACACCCCAGCCCAGTCCTTTTTTCTCTGGAACTCAGCCAGCCGCTTCTCTGGAGCGTTATCCGCCTTTATCTTCTTTTTTCCAAATCCAAACATAAAAATCATCCCCTGTTGTATTTTGCTGACACTTATGCGTTCTTCTTTTTTCTGTTGCGCTGTGTTACGGTACACCTAAATGCCTTAAACATTGCCGGGGACAGTTCAGGGGAATCTTCATCAAATTGAATTTCCCTCTTTGCCGCCGCCCTGACTTCCTCCAACTGCTCCTGCGTAGGAGCCTGGCCATCCTTAATTGTAAAAGTTTTGGTCATAGTAAAGCCTCCTTTCACTTTCTGTTGCCAATCTTGCAGAGATTAACCGGATATTTTCCCCTCGCTCGGTAAATACAACAAACAATAAATCGCCAACCATACCGATTGCAATATAACGGTCTTCTTCCATACTATGCTCGAAATCATACATCTCTATGTAATATTCATCACGAAAAACGTATGAAGCCGTTTCAAAAGATATGCCGTGTTTTTGGCGGTTAATACGGTCTTTTTCCTCGTCCCATTCAAATTTTAGTTCCATAAATTTTTCCTCTCTCAAGTAAACAGGACACCGTTTGCAGAAATACGTCCTTTCTTTAGTAGTAGGATTTCCAACTTCCCGACAAATTGGAATTGCCTTTATTGTAAATCATCTTTAGAAATTGCTATTGAAGGATAATGAGAAAGTTCCGTCAAATCAACATTTAGTGGCACACTATAAACCATGTAATAATTATTAGGATTGACGGCAATCAATTCATTCATTTTCTGTTCTGCTAAGTCTTTATCATTTGTAGCATACACAACTGATACAACACCTACTTTATCATTTTCCGTCCCCTGTATATTTCCGCATAATATTAATTTTAATGGGGCGTTCCCATTCAAGCCTTGCTTAATATAGTCCTTATATTCCATAGTTGCCCTCCATCAATCCCGATTTTTCGCTCTGTTTATCTGCTCAATAAACTGGAATTTTCTAAGCGGAATTATCATCATGCCACGTTATGAATGTGGGCAACTTATGATACTTTTCAAAATATTCAAGGGCTTTCATCACTTGTTCTGCGGGTAACACACAAGATAAAGGGTATGGGTCAAGTTCACCATTTATTATAAAATTCATGGTTTCATCGTCTGTACCAGTATAGTTCGGATTTCTGGAGCTTAATCCTGCGTCACATTCCTCGTTATAATAATTGAGCCAACCCCAATCACCATTTATCAATCCACACATCGCCCGTTCATCATCATCTGTTTCTTCTGAATAAACCCAGATTTCTTTATACTGACCGTTTTCCCATGTATCAATAACCATGATAGTTACTCCCCTCAAAAACCCGATTTTTTCATTCTATTTCTCTTTCCAGCAAACAGAAATTGATCGTGCGAAAAAACTACTTTAATTTGCAAACCAAAATTTCAATTTCTGTATCTTCAAATACATTCTTTATTTGGGTTGCAACATCTTCCCATTTCAAACGATCAAGCCCTGCGCCAATAGTCGGCATTGCAATTTTATAGATACTTTCTCGTTCACATATCTCTTTCATTTTTTGTAGTGCAGCTTTCATGGCTGCAAGGGTTGGTTTATGAAAATATCTCTCTTTTGTAATGAGATTCAATACTCTGCCTTCTAAAATACAATCGCCGCTGATTTTGCAATCCATAAAATGTTTTGCGTATTCGGGATATTTTCTCTGTAATATGTGTTTCATATCAAATCGCTTGTTAAATTCAACAGCAATCCCTTTCCCCATGCCAAAATCCGCACTGATACAGTGTGCAAAATAATAATCTTCTGAAACCGAAAATAAGTCTTTTACTTCTTCCTTGTATTTCATACCTGCCCTTTCTGCATATTCAAATCCCGATTTTTCGCTTTCTTTATCTGCTCAATAAAGTGGAACTTGAACTTTTATATATTTACATCAAATACCGCCTTTATTTGTCCATTCTCTATGAAAAACTCTATTTCAAACCAAAAATCCAACTCTTCTCCAAAACTCGTTGGCCTGTAACACACTATATCCCTATTATCAATTTCAAGCCTTGCTTCATCCATAGCATCTATATCCTCCATACAGGATTTTTGAAAATGGTCTACCGCAAACTTTTTATCTTCATATTCTTCCCACATAGCCAATTGCTCAACTAACCATTTCCCAAATCCCAAGCAGGCATTTTCTGATGTCTGTTCTGTGTCAATAAAAGAGGCCCATGAAGATTTCGGTGGAATACTGGATACAAGTTTTGTATATTCTTTGTCTGCAATCGTATCTACCATTAACTTAATCAATTCCTGTGCTTTTGTTTTAAATTCCGATTCTATCATTTTATCTCTCATCCTTAAATCCCGATTTTATTGCCCAGAATGATTCTACCACATTTCTATAAATAAATCATCTCACTTTTTATGATTTCCTCCGCCCGGCTGCGGATATTGTTTATCCGCCCCATCCATTCAAGCTGGTTTCGGGCTTTCAGTTCCTCCGTCACTCCCTCGGCTGCTTTCATCTGCTTTATGATTAAGTCAAGCCGTTCCTCCGCCTGCTCGTTCAGGTCGGCAAGGTACGCCCACAATTTCCCGGTCAGGATAAGGGAGCTGTACCGTGCCGGATGTTCCTCTTTGAGATATTTCTGGTGCAGTCGTCCATATCGTCCGATGGGGCGGTTTTCCTCTGGCAGCTTCAAGTCCGGGATATAATAATCGCCTACCAGAATATAATCAATGCCGTTCTCTGTGATTCTTTCTTTCAGTTTTTCCATTGTCGTTCCCTCCTGTGGTGGAAGGCTCGTCACTGGCCAGCTCAATCACGTCCATAATGCCACAATCCAGTGTTTCACAAATACGGGCAAGTGTGTCCATGCTGATATGTTTCCCTTCTTTGCCCATGTTGGCAATCATATTCGTGGTCAAGCCAGCGGCAAGCCTTAAATTCTCTTTCCTCATGTTGCGCTCTATCAGCGTATGCCAGAGCGATTTCTAGCTGATGTGCATTTTTCTCCCTGCCTTTCTGCTCCGGATAGGCGTTTACACCCATTATATCAGGATTCTTGCTAACTCACAAATATTTCTTGACGGTATCGCCGGTTCCGTCTGGATTGTGCTTTTCCTTTCCTCTTTTGATTACCTCTAATTAGCCATGACCTGGTTGATAGCACGCACTTGTTTCCAAGAAGTAACAGGCTCTCCCCAGTTGACAATTAACCACAATGTTCAAGCATGACTGGCTCTCTGACCTAATCCTGATTCTTGCATTTCCATTGTCTTTTGTGGATATGGGGATTCTCCTAAATAATCACCCCAAAAAATAAACTTGTCAATATTGTTTGTTAACGCATATTTAAGACATTGTTCAAATGCTGCGTGATTGCCATGTATATCTCTATTTTTAACGCCAACTGTCCTTGTAAATTGCCCGCCCACAAGGGCAAAAACAAGGGAAAATGCATAGCGATTCACTGGTTTACGGTTGCTTGTTTATAATTCAAAGTAACGACAACTCTATGCGCAGGTCTTAACTCGTTTCGCTACTTTAATTATCTTCTCCCGGTATCACATTTTACCATTCACAAAAAACAATTTCAGCATTTTCGTAAATAGGACATATATCTTTCAAGATATTCCTTTTGACAGTTTGTATTTTTTTATAATCAATGTTATTGGTAATATAAATGCAAACTTTTATGTGCATACCAATTTTATATATGTCACATTTTTGCAATGTCATAATACCGCTAAGATTCTTTTCCACAAATTGGAAAACTGTTCTTTTTAGTTCCTGATTCGTTGTCAACCCTCCTGACAATTCGCGGAAAGAAGATATGAAAACACTTATCGGTTCTTTTATTGCAGGCAAGACTATAATTGTCGTAATGAAAAAATCTCCAGTATAATGAAGGAAACCCAAACTTCCGTTAATATCTATCAGTTTTATCAAGAACGCAGACAGTGCTACGCCCAAAGATAATATGCCGTCGATAAGATTTCCTTTCGATTCTGTTGCTAAAAGTGTACTGGAATCATTAGTTTTACGGCTCTGACTTCTGTTAAAAAAAGACAGCCCAAAACATATGATACACATAAGTATCTCATAAGGAATTACAGGTTCAATCATCAAAGGGGTTCCAACGCCATATGCAAAATACCCCCATGCTGCTTTTGCAGTACGAGCAACAGAAGAAAACAGCAGCACCAATGTTAATAAAGTTCTAAAAATAGAATATAATGGCTCTAAAAAATAAAGACCGTCCGGGTAATTCTTTGTCTTTTTATTACTAATTTTTGAAATTTCCAATGCTGCCAAACAAGAGCAAGAAGCAATCATTGAAAAGGAACAGTCTAAAAACAGAGCTTGAATATTTGTTATCGAAAAAATCCAAAACCCACCTATTGCCATTATTAAGTTTACAATGCAGCTTACTATTAGTGATTTGCGTTCAATTTGTTTTTGTGTCATGGTTACCTCCATTGCCTTGGAATTTTATAGTATTCAGATTGACATATCCGTACAACAAGCAGTATACTATAACATGTGTCGTTTTTCTATCTTCAATTTTATCTATAATTGTTGCCTAAACGACACTGCCGCTCGAAACTGTTGTTTAAAGGAGAAAACTATGAATAAACATGATAGGCGGGTCAAAAAGACAATAAAAGCATTACAGTCTGCTCTTGCTGACGCAATGCTTGATAAGGAACTTCAAAAAATTACAGTACAGGAATTAGTCAACAAGGCAGACATACATAGAGCTACTTTTTATTCGCACTACCATGATGTGTATGACTTATATGAGCAAATGGAACATGACGCCATATCTGAGTTCACTAAATTTATTAACGATAATCCAGCAGGTCATTACGAAAATATTTATAATTCCATTATTGATTATATTTATGAAAATCCTGCCCTAAGCCGCCTGCTTTTTTTCGGAAAGGGAATTGACCACAAATTTCAAGAGCATATGTATGACATCATCGAAGAAAAATATCTTGAAATATGGATGCAAGAAGAAAATATATCTTCCGTTTCAGAAGAAATGCTCTATATGGCGACATATCATATTCAAGGCTGCCTCTCAATAATCTCACTTTGGATTAAGAATAATTTTTCTACCCCAAAGGAAAAAATAATCCAGCTTGTTCATTTTATTGACGCAAGATGGAATATGTCATAAAAGAAATAATTTGTGTGGAGATAAAGAGGGATTCCGTAGTAGTCGGCACCGTGCGTAATGTGTATAACTTATAATCCTCCCCAAAATATACTCTAATGATACGTTATCTAAGTGTGTATTTCAATGCTTAGAAAATAGCCAGGACGTGTTCTTATGCATTGAAGATGTATATTTATAGGCTAGTTTTCATTGGGTACAGAATGGCAAAAATATCGTCCCAAAAAAAGGAAACTACTCATAAGTAGTATACTCTGAAGTAGTTTCCTTTTCATGCTTATTATTTCCTTAACTATATTACATTTCCTACCTCGACGACGGCACCATCCGTATAATCCTCCCCGCAAACTCGTTAAAGTTCTGCGTCTGGAGAATCACCTTTCCGGGACCGATCAGCTTCGTCAGAAACAGTCCCTCTCCGCCCAGAAAAATATTTTTCAGTCCTTTTACAGTCTCGATTTCATAGTTGACGCTTCTCTCAAAGGCAACCACATTTCCCGTATCCACTTTGAGAACTTCACCCGGCGCCAAATTCTTCTCCACTTTATTGCCGTCAATTTCCAGAAATACCATACCACTGCCGCTGATATCCTGCAGGATAAAACCTTCCCCGCCGAACAATCCGGCGGAAAACTTTTTCGTAAAGGTTATGTTCAGGTTCACGCTCTCCTGCGCGCAGAGAAACGCCCCCTTCTGGCAGATCAGACCGCCGTTTGCGCCCACGTCAACGGGAAGCACTTCTCCCGCCACGGTTGACGCAAAAGCCACCATACTTCCCGCACGCTCCGCCCTGTAGGTCGCCATAAAAAGGGATTCCCCTGAAAACATCCTGCCAATGCTCTTGCCGAGACCGCCCTTCATGTTGGAATCCATGGCGATTCCCTCCGACATCCACGCCATACCGCCCGATTGGGTGTACATCGCCTCCCCCGGTGCGTCAAACAAAACCTCCACAGCGGGCATCGTGTCTCCGATAATTCTGTACTGCATATTGAGCTCCTCCTTTGCACAACTTTCTTTTCGTTTTCATTTTATCATATTTTCTTCTGACACTCTACCAACTTTTACGCCGCCCCTCAATAATTACGAGTTCTGGCAGTTGCTTGCTAAAGATATCCTTCCCTGGCATTTTTTGTCAACTCCTTTTTCCTAAAATTCTAAAATCTTTGAAGTCGGAATTGAACTTATTGTATGCGAAAAACCTCTATGCTGCTATGAGATTGGTACGGATTGTCGTTCTTTGGTATACTTTGTATGTTTTAGTTTACATAACTATAAAACACAAAAGTCAGTTCCCCAAAAGCATACGCTTCCTCTCGATCATTTCATCCACCCTCTCGATATACTGCGCCACATCCTTCACATTCTCGCACCGCTCGATCCGGTCGTCCGAAAACACCCCCTTGGTGATGGAGCCGGCACCCAGCGCTGCGATTGTCTGCTTCTCCTCGTTGATCAGAATGTTGTAGATGCCGTACTTACCCTGTCTGGAATAGCCCACATTCTCAAAATTGCCCGACATGTTTTTCTGGCGGTAAAGATAATAAGGCACCATGTCTAAAGCCGCCGCCCCACGGGATGCGATCCCCATGATCTCCTCCGTGTTATTGTAGGCGGTCGCACCGTGTTCCTCGATCCATTTCCCCAGTTTGGAGGCACGTTTCACCGCAAGGGAATGCACCGTCAGGGCATCCGGCGAAAGCATCTTAACCGCCTCTATGGTATGCGCCACATCCGCCGCTGTCTCCCCGGGCAGTCCCAGAATGATATCCATATTGATATTGTCAAACCCGGTCTTCCTCGCCAGATGAAATGCCTCCTCCACCTGTTCCACGGTATGCCGCCTGCCGATCAGGTCAAGAGTCTCCTGCTTCATGGTCTGGGGATTCACGGAAATCCTCGTCACCCCGTTTTCCAGAAGCACCCGCAGCTTTTCCTCCGTAATGCTGTCGGCTCTCCCCGCCTCCACCGTGAACTCCTGCACGGTGCTGAAATCAAACGCGCTCTTCAATCTCGTAAGAAGCCGCGCCAGTTCCTGCGCTGACAGGGACGTGGGCGTGCCGCCGCCGATATAGACAGTGTCAAGTATCTTATCCCGCATCATTTCCGCCGTCGCATCAATCTCGCGCTCCAGCGCCGTCAGATAACTGCCCACCTTCTTTTTCCACGCGCCGATGGGATAAGAAGTGAAGGAACAGTACAGACAGGTGGTGGGGCAGAAGGGAATCCCCACGTAAAGGCTGTAGCCGTTCTCGTAGTGCAGGGTACTCAAAATCTCCTGCTCCCTCTTCGCAATGTCCAGTGCCAGCGCGGTTTTCTCCTCGCTCACCAGATGCATCGCTTTCAGATAATCCGCGGTTTCCGCCTCGCTTTTCCCCTGCTCCATCATGGTCATGGCGATCTTCGTGGGACGGATACCCGTCAGATTCCCCCACGGCAGGGTCGTTCCCGTCTCCTCGCAGAGGGAGCGGTAGAAAAAGCGCTTGAACGCATTTTTGTATTCCGGGGTGCCCGCCGCCTCCTGCGGCTGCCAGATGTATACATGGCCGTCTCCTTCCTTATTTGCCATTGCCGTTCCGCTCTTTAATTCAGTATTATGTAAACCGCAATCAGCCACATCATTATGTAAACCATCATAAGATTCCGTCGCCGCTTTCTCACACCCCGTCTTTCCCGTTTCTATCTGCCGGGAACCTCGGATCATCCTCAGTGTCACCTCATCCTCGCTGAAAAACAGCTCCATCACCGGCTCGCCTTCCAGAATCCTTCTGTCCCTGACCTCTGAATCCGGCGCCAGCATCCGCGGCTCCCACTCCGGGTAAAAGGACTTCAAAAGCGCCTGTATGTCATATTCAAACTGTGTCTTGTTGCTCTTTATGATCTGCATTCTATCTTCCTCCTATCGATCCCGCGGCATCCCCATCTTTTCCCGCACCCCCGCCGCGTCAATACCGGGATGGGTCAGATAGAGACGGCAGATCTGCTCCGTCATTTCCTTAGATATTTTATATTTTTCGGCGATGTCAGAAACACTTTTCCCTTTATCAATATCCCGCAGAATCAGACGCAGTTTGTCCACAGAAAACGCCGCCTCCGACGATTTTTTCCCGCCGTCCGCCTTTTCTTTTTCAGACGCAGCACACCCGTTTTTTTGATCCGTGGAAACCTGTGTGTCCTGCACAATGTCCTTTCTGATAACCCGAAGCTCTCCCTTCTCCTCCTCCACTTCCACCACCGCCATGGTCACAGGCTGGGAGAAACGCCTCGGTCCGCAGCTCCCGGGATTTAAGAAAAGACAGTCTCCCTCCCTGCGCTCCTCGTATTTATGCGAATGCCCAAACACCGCCAGATCATAATGCCCCATCTCTTTCGGAATATGCTTTTTGTTATGTACCATGAAAACCCGCAGACCGCAGATCTCCTCCGACAGACTTTCCGGCAGTCCCTCCGCCCACTCCTTGTCCGCATTCCCCCGGACGATATAGAGCGGCGCAATCTCCTTAAGGCTCTCCATCACCTTCGGCGTATTGATATCCCCCGCATGTAAAATCACATCGCACCCCTGCAGAATCTCCGCCACCTCATCCCGCAGCTTCCCGTGCGTATCCGACAGCACACCGATCCGTTTCATGTCCCTCTCCTCTCAAGGCAACAGGCGCCTCCGCCTCCAAGAAGCGCCTGTTTCTTCATAAGCATTATATTTTGTTGAACGGCTCCTTGTAGCACGCCACGCTCGCCAGCTCCTCCTCAATCCTAAGAAGCTGATTATACTTCGCCACGCGGTCGCTCCTGCACGGTGCGCCCGTCTTGATCTGCCCGGCGTTCACCGCCACCGCCAGATCCGCGATGAAGGTATCCTCCGTCTCGCCGGAACGGTGGGAAATCACCGCCTTATAGCCGTTTTTCTGTGCCATCTCTATGGCGTCCATCGCCTCGCTGACCGTGCCGATCTGGTTCACTTTCACCAAGATCGCGTTTGCCACCTGCAGCTTGATACCCGCGTCCAGACGCTTGGTATTTGTGACAAACAGATCGTCGCCCACAAGCTGGATTTTCTCGCCTAGTTTTTTCGTCATCATCTGCCAGCCGTCCCAGTCGTCCTCCGCCAGTCCGTCCTCGATCGAGACGATGGGATAACGCTCCACCAGTTCCTCATAATAAGCCACCATCTCCTCGGTACTCCTCGTAATCTCGGGAATCTCCCCGCAGTCCGGCGTCTGACAGCCCGCCTCATAGCACGACGTCACAAAAGAGCCTTCCGTCTCCTGCCTGTGCCGCTTTAACTCCGTCTCGCCCGGGAAATGGTATACCCCGTCTGCCTCATTATAAAGCTCGGAAGCCGCCACGTCCAGCGCAATCTTGATATCCTGCCCCGGCGTGTAGCCCGCCGCCTTGATGGACTCCACAATCAGGTCCAGCACCGCGAAGGCGTCCGGCAGAGACGGCGCGAATCCGCCCTCGTCGCCGACGCCCGTGGAAAGTCCCCTGTCGTTACATATTTTCTTTAAGTTGTGGTAAATCTCCGCGCATATGCGCAGCCCGTCCGCAAAGCTTTCCGCCTGCACGGGCATAATCATAAACTCCTGAAAATCCACGGTGTTGTCCGCATGTTTGCCGCCGTTTAGAATATTCATCATCGGCACCGGCAAAAGTCTGGTGTACGCGCCGCCCAGATAGCGGTACAGGGGAATCCCGAGAGCCGCCGCGCCCGCTCTGGCACATGCCATGGAAACGCCAAGCGTCGCATTCGCCCCCAGATTGCTCTTGTTGTCCGTGCCGTCCTGTTCGATCAATGTCCGGTCAATCAGCCCCTGGTCAAAGGCGTCCATTCCCAGAAGCGCCTCGCGAATTTTTGTGTTCACATTATTGACCGCCTTGGTCGTCCCCAGACCGAAGTACACCGTCTCCCCGTCGCGTAGCTCCACCGCCTCAAACCGCCCGGTGCTGGCGCCGCTCGGCACAGCCGCCCGCCCCTTGTACTGGCAGCCGCCCACCTCCTTCTCCACGGTCACCTCCGCCTCCACGGTGGGATTGCCGCGGGAATCCAATATCTGCCTTGCATGTACATCCACAATTCTTAATTTGCTGCCCATAAAAAACCTCCTCTGCGCACTTTTTGTATCTAGTATGCGCAAAGGAGGTCTGAAACATGTACTTATCCATATTTATGTATGAAACTAATTTACTTTGCCGCCGTAATCGTAAGCGCGTGCATATACGCGTCATCCCCTCTGGAACAGGTCACGGAAATTTTCTTCCCCTTCACCAGAACCTTACAGCCGACGGGACTGGAAACCTTGTCCATCTTCAACTCCATCTCGCCCGCGGAAGTATCCAGTAAAAGAATATTCTCTGTGGACTTTTCCTTCACCGTGCCGATCACCGTAGACTGTGAGGAAGTGTCCACGGAAGCCGAGGAACTGTCCTTCACGCCCACGAGCGACGCCGCATGGAGATTGCTGTCAGAACCTCTGAAATAGGTAACCATCATCTTATTGTCCGGCGTCAGAACCATCCCTTTGGACGTGTCCGTGCTGCTGTCAATCTGAAAGGTAAACGTTCCCTCGGAAGTTGCCAGATAAAGCGTTGACTCCCCGGATTCCGCCTTCACCGTTCCTGTCACGGATCTCGTCTCGCCTGTGGGATTCACCACCGGCGTCTGCGTGTACGTCTGGGAAAACGTTCCTGTCTGGGACGCATCTGTTGATGAGACGGGCGCCGCCGCCACATCCGCAATACTGATGGCATGCATGTAAGCATCCTCGCCTCTCGCACAGCTCACCACATACTTCCCGGACACCACCAGAACAGAGCAGTTGCTCAAATCCGTGTTCTTGTCAATCTTTAACTCCATTTCGCCCTGCGCCGTATCCAGGTGCAGAACGTCCTCCGTGGTGTTTGCATTTACCGTACCGACCACACTGGAAACTTTTGAGGTATCCACATTAACGCTGGGACTCTCCCCGTTCTCCGAGATCGTAACCGCGTGGAGATAACCGTCGTTTCCATGGGAAACCGACACGCTGATCTTCTTGTCCGGCAGAAGCATCTTGCAATTGCCAGTGCTGGTGCTCCCGTCAATTTTTATCTCCATTCTGCCATCCGAAGTGTCCAGATATAACAGCTTGGCAGTCGTCCCTTCCATCACCTTTCCCTGTACCGTGGCAATCACTTCCTCCGCCTGCACGTCCATTCTAGCCGCCGCAGGTGCAAGCAGCATCCCGCAGGCGGCAAGAGCCGTCATACAAACCCTCGCTGATCTTTTGTATTTTTTCATGCTTTCCTCCTCGCCTGAGCCGATTTTGCGTGTTGCGTAAGATTACCATAATAAATACTTATGTAAATCTATCATACAACATTTCTGGCAAAAAAAGCAAGCATTTTTCAAATTACTTCAACTTAACACTATTGTTTGTAAAAAACCTCTCCGTTACACCAGAAATAATCCCTCTCCTCCGAGATCCCCAGTATGTACCATGCCAGTTCGCCTTCCTTTGTCCCGCGCCAGTAAATTGCCAGCTCCGGGCAAAGCCCCCTGCTGCTCCTGTCCACAACATCCCACTCATAATACGTGTCGCCGTAGAACTCTACTGCCGGATAGTAAACCACCGCTTTGTCACCGTCAAACTGCAATACCACATCATATTCTTCACTGTCACCCACATCCTTTGGATGATAATACCATATTCCCTGCAGCGCCTCTTTTGTGATCTTGCCCCAATCGCCGAGCACATATGTATTTTCCACCGCAGAGGCGTCCGCATCCATGTTTAAATTCTCAAAAACCGACGCTTCAATCAGGCAGTCACCCCTCTCTTCCGTATGCGTTTCAGAGAACGTCTCCGTGTCGCGAATCCACCCCTCCGCAATATGATTACTGAGAAAACGCCTGTGCCCTGACTCAACGCTCACTTTCACCTCGCATGTCCGCACCCAGTCATCCCCGTCGAACTGCAATGTGACAACCGTGCCATCCTCATTGAGCACACCGTCCACACACACGAACCGGCAGTAATTGGTATCCCCGCTCTCCGAACAGAAACTGTCCGTCTCCGCATAATACCAGTCCTTCATCCCCCTGCTGCCTTTTGCCACAAGCCCGTCGTAGGTAAATCCCACTTTTTCCAGAAGGAGCGCGTCCACAGCCACCTTATCGATCGCGCCGAAATCCGTTTCGATTTCCGCATAGTTCCAACGCGCCAAATGCGCCTGCTTCTCCTCATCCGTTCCCGGTCTCCCAACCCCCGCGCTGCTGTAAAACACCTGATAGAGATCAATCTCCGCAGGATTCTCCCAGTCGGACAAAAGGAATCCATAATTGGAAAAGTCCTGTATCCACTCCGTATATTCCGCAAGCTCCTCCTCCGTCAGACGCCTGCCGTTTTCAGGTATCTCTAACCCCTTTTCCTCTTTCGCAGACGGGGACGGCTCCCCGCTATCCAGCCCCGCCCGGTTCCAGTCATCTGCTGCTGTCTGCACATCCGCGCTGTCTGCTTCCGTCTCCGCAGCTCCCGCCTCATCCGACAGCCCGCCAGCCTCATCAGGCAAAGCATCCCCGCCGGACAAACCGCCTTCGCCGTCAGCTTCCGCGCCGTCATTCTCCGTCTCAGAAACATCCGCCTCAGAAATCTCATGCCCCTGTGCCGCACCATCCGCCTGCTGCCCGCACCCAACACAAAGCCCCAGCACACAAACTCCAGCTAAAACCGCCAACTTCTTCCTCATTCACACTTCCTCCATCTATAAAAATAATCCATTTTACGGAGCCGGACATGAGAGAACTATTTGTGCACTCTGCCGCCATATTTTTTTGCGCTATTCATTGCGTATCGCTGCCAGCGGACTAAGCCGCATCGCCCTCCTCGCCGGGAAAAAACCCGCCACCATGCCCACCATCACCGCAAACACAAGCGACAGGAACACAAGCCAGATCGGAATGTAGGAAATACCGCCGGTCGTACCCATATATTCATTGGCGTTCGCCGCCACTTTATTAATGATCACAGACAGGATAAAGCTCAAAATCAGTCCGATCACGCCGCCGATAAAACCGATAAACCCTGCCTCCATCAGAAAGAGACTGCGGATGTTTCTCAGGTCGCACCCCAGCACCTTCATCACACCGATCTCCTTCGTCCGCTCATAAATGGACATCATCATCGTGTTGGTGATGCCGATTGCCGCCACAAACAAAGACACCGCGCCGATACCGCCGAGCACCGCCTGAATGTACCCCATGGTCTTCTGCTCGGACTCCACCCACTCCGCCTGACTGTTTGCCTCGTACCCCAGTTCCTGCAGGCTCTTCTGCAGTGCCACCACATTGTCCATGCTGTCCACATTCACCTGCAGCTGATTATAAAAAATCTCCTTGTAAGGCTTTCCTGTCTTGGTCTGCGGCTGTCCCGGAATAACCTTATTTTTAAAAATCTTTTTCAATTCCTGCATAAGCTGGTCTATGTCACAGAAGGTGTACCAGCCGTACCTTGACCACTGGTCTTCTGCAGGTTTTGCCTCCACGCCGCATGTCTCGATCAGATATTTTTTCGGAGGCGGCTTCGTCTGCCCGTTTTCATCCGGAGTGCCCGACCCATAGTATGCGTCCGTATCAAAGATCACAAAAATAGGGTCTTTCATCAGGTCAATATCCGGCAGAGCGCCCGTTTCATAAAAACCGCCTCCATTCCCCTTGGCATTATAGAAATTCTGCAGCACCTCATTGCCATAGAAAAAAGTCAGTTTCTCATCGTCTCCGGGGAGCCGTCCCTCCCCAACCTCGATATTCATGTCCGCAAGCGCTTCCTTTGGCAGTCCCTGTATCTGCAAATATGCCTCATAGCTTCCATACTTGGCAAGCGCGTTGGTCTGCAGCATCGGGTACACCGACTCCACATGCTCCATGGCGCTGATCTCATTGATCAGTTTCTGGTCCAGACGCTTCACCTCCTCCGAGGAGGAATCGCCCCACGGCTCGTACACCGTGACCTGGGTCAGGCTTCCGTATGACTCGTACTGCGCCATCAGGGAACGGCTCAAGCCCAGACCCAGAGATACCATGACTACAATGGAAGCGACGCCGATCACCACGCCAAGCACCGTCAGGACCGTTCTCACTTTTCTTTTCCAGAGATTACTGCTGCTCATCCGCAGCAAATCAAGAAATTTCATAGCCCTTTACTCATCCAGCTCCTTCTCTAATTCCGCCAGCTCCTGCGCCTCCAGAAGAGCCGCCTTTTTCTTTTTGCGTAGCTTTAAGAATACGCCAAGCCCCACGCCAGCCAGAACAACAGCCCCGGAAACACTGCCAACAATTATCCCCGTCTTAGGGTTGCCGCCTTCTCCGTCGTCCATCATCATGTCACCGCCCATCATGCCATCATCACCCATCATCATGTCGTCCATCATGGGCTCATTTACAAAGAGGGTGATCTCCTTCTCCTCCGTGGTCACATTGCCCGCGTCATCCTCGTAGGAGATTTCCAGTTTCACAATACCGTCATCCATGGTTGCCGTCTGGCCAGTCAGCATCACATCCACATTGCCCGTGTTGCCGGACTGGAGATTGCCCACAAAAGCCGACGCCTCCGCGACAGAATCCGCGATAAATTTCACCTGCACATTATAGAGGGTAGTCTTTCCCGTATTATAAATGCTGAACATCACATTGGACTGGGAACCCACCGCGATATTATCAGGCACCACTTCTGGGATGCTCGTGTCAAAACGGCTCTCCTGCATGATCGGGATCGACACGCTCGCCTTGTCCGTCAGGTCAAATACCGTCGCCGCATCGTACTTCATGTTGACGTCCAGCACATAAGGCTTCTGCGCCAGATCCGCCTTCGCCGTCATCTCGATCTCAATATCCGCCGAAGTGTCCGGGGCGATTTTCTCCATATAGACGGAGCTTGATCCCGACGTTGGCAGAAAGGCAGAGTAAGTGTTCGTCTTGTCCTCCCCCTCCTGTGCCGCCTGCATATCGAAAAGCACGTTGGTCACCGTCGTATCCTTGGAGGTATTCTTGACATGGATTGTCAGGGTAAAGGTTTCCCCCGCGAAGACCTTTGCCGGATCCGTCTCAAAACCCGTCACTACAATACGAGGCTTGGAACCGGACGCCTCCTGCCCGTTGCCGCCGATAATGCCGCTTCCCGGCTTGCCGATCGTCTTTACATACACTGTGAGCTCCGCCGGCTCCTCGCTGCGGACCCCCGCCTTCGTGTAGGATATATGAAACTTTAGCGGGTAATAACCCGTCATCACGTCGCTTCTCGTCTTAAAATGAAAGGTGAACTCCCTGCGGTTCTCCATCGCCGCCTCCTTCGTCTGACAGCCGGGTATATACGGCTCGGTCTGGAGATAATTGGTCGCGTCCGGCTCAAAGGGCCACTCCGTCACCAGCGTGGAAATCACAGGCTCCACGATCAGGTCGTTTAACTCCTCCGTTCCGAAATTGACGATAGGCAGCACGATGGATACGCCCTGCCCGTAACTCACAACCGGCGTCTGCCAGTTGTCCGCCACCTGTATAAATTCGCTTGTAGTCTGAGTCACCTTCGCCACCGCCGCTGATTCCATATTTCCCTTGACAGAGGACACATAGGACCACAGCTCGGTCAGGGACATCTCCGTGTTGGCGATGTAGTAGACCGCACTGTCAAAGAGTTTGTGAAGCCCCTCCATCACCTTCTCATCCAGCTGATAACGCACCTCCAGGCTCTGCATATAGTAGAGCAGATCCTCGTCGGCATCAAAGCGGTCGTCGTCCGTGATCACCCGGTCAGAGTTTCTCTCCACATATTTGATCTCATTCTCGCTGACGCTCTCGTTATTCTCCTCCGCATACGCTATCGACGCCGCATTCCATTTTCCGGCATGTCCAAACACGGCTAACGCCAAAAACAGGCACGCCAATCCGCCTGCCAGACGCCTCACTGCACTCCTACGGCTCTCCATTTTCCCTCTCATTTCTCCTGTCCTTCCAATTCTCAAACTTTTTTGCAAGACTCCTGCGCTGCGATCTCCTCCGGCATGTCCTGCCCGTCCCGCTCGCTGATCTCCAGAATCTTTCCGTCCCGGATCCGGATCACGATATCCGCAAAACCCGCCAGATAATTGTCGTGGGTCACCATCACCAGCGTCTGGTTTTTCTCCCGCACCACCCTCTTCATCAGGTTCATCACCTCCACGGAAGTGTTGGAATCCAGATTGCCGGTAGGCTCGTCCGCAAAAATGATCTCCGGCTCCACCACCAGCGCCCTCGCCACGCCCACGCGCTGCTGCTGTCCGCCAGACATCTGGTTCGGGCGGTGTTTTTTATGTTTGGTCAGCCCCACCAGGTCGAGCATCTCCTCCGCCTTCCTGTTGCGGCTCTTCTTATCCATCCCCTGAAAAGTCAGGGGCAGCGCCACATTCTCTATCGCGTTCATGGTACCCATCAGATTAAAAGACTGGAAAATAAAACCGATGTGCTCCCTGCGGAATGACACAAGCTGGTTCTCCGTCTTTTTCTCCATATGTTCTCCTGCGATCACGATCTCTCCCTTAGTTGGCTTTTCCAGTCCGGCCAGCATGTTGAGCAGCGTGGACTTGCCGGAGCCGGAAGCGCCCACAATCGAGCAGAAGCACCCCCGCCTGATGGAGAAGCTGACGCCGTTTAAGGCGCGCACCCGCTCCTCCCCAACCCGGTAGACCTTATATAAATCTTTCACCTGAATCACAGGCTCATCACACCTGTTATCGCCCACGTCTGTTTCCTTTCCACTCATCATTTACTTCCATTGCGCGGAGAATGCCCGCTCGGGCGTTCTCCCTCGTGAGACTTAGTGTTTCTCCGCAAAGCAGCCTGTGCTGTGAGCGGTTAGGAACTCTTCTCACGTTTCTCACTCGCTCTCTCCGGTATATTCCGTCGCCTCCGCCACAAATTCCGGCACCCGCTCCGCGTAGAAAGAGTAAGTAAAGTAATAACTGTCCCTCTCGTAGGGATAAGTCGTATCCCGCTTAAACACGACCTCCGCGGAATAATTCTCGTCCAGATCCCTGTAACGGCTCCACGGCGCATCAATCCAGTTACAGTAGAGATGCGGCAGGATCTGTGCGATCTGCTCCTCCTCATAGAAGGTTTCGGAGACCGTATAATCTGTATAACCGGCGTCCCATGTCTCCGCCACAGCTCTCGGCTGCATGTCATAATCCACCTCGTTATCCTGCTCCGCCAGCTCGTTGTGGTAGCAGGTCACCGTGACCGACTCGATATCCGCCGCGTCAAGCTCCATTGGATAATAAGCCTCCAGCCTTTTCAGCTCGGAAATCGTATTTTCAAAACAGTCATATACAAGAAACTGTCTCTGATTATAGTTCTTATATTCAAAGTACATCACGCCGCAGGGACGGTTATGCCGCACAAGTGTAAAGTCGAATTGTTCCATGTCTTTCAGCCACGCGTCCTTGAGCCTGCCCGCTTCTTCCACCGGAATCATCACCTTCGCCGGACCATTGGTGTACTGGATCCGTGTCACACCTTCCAAGAGATTCTGATCCGTCATCGCCGGGAACACCCCCTTCTGATAGGCGTCTGTACTGAAAATCTGGTTGAGAAGCTCCTCCGTCGCCGGATCGTCATAGTCAACCCGAATGCACCTGTCTTTCTGCAGACCCGACTTTAAACGGTACAGGATATACACATAACGGCCATCTTCCATTTCCTCCGGATCACTATGCTTTGCAAGCTCCGCCAGCTCCAAAACAGGTGCGGTATCCGTCAAAAACATATGGTCCGATTCAAACTTGTTCTGCTCGATATACTGCTGGTTCTCGTCCCAATAGCTATCATAGTACCCGTCTGCTGAAATTGCAATACTCTCCACTTTATTTTGCACCGGAATATAACTGTCATACCCAAACAGATCCCATTTAAAGATGCAAAATATTGCCATAATGCCGGCTAACGCAATTCCGCTTGATATCAGATGTTTAAACAGGCTTCTGATATCAAAATCAAAGATTACTTCCATCGCCGCGCACAAAATCACTCCGCCCGCAAGCATACCGGCAACAAGCAGCGTCTCGTTCTGGTAGGAAGTGTCGTACACAATCTTGCCCACCAGGAACGCTGCCGGAATCGCTGCCGCCACCTTGAGGACCGGCTCTAAAAAGCGGTGTGCCACCGCCTTTCCGGCGGTCTCGGAAGGTCTCTTTTTGTAGGCGTACCACCCCAGGGCCAGAAGCACCGCCGCAATCCCGATCCATTTTGCCACAAGAGGCATGGCAATCTTCGCCGCCGCAGCAGCATCCGGCGCATTTTTGATCTGCCAGATATTTATGATACAGTCATAGAGCGTAGAAAATTTCGGTTCGTCCTGCAGAAAATGTACCGAATAGGTATCAAAGAACATCCCTTTCAGCCCCTCAAACATATCATTGACCACAAACTCATACAATGCAAACATCAAAAACAGGGCGCCCGTCACAAAACGGTTTCCCGTCAGCATCACCGCAAGAATCATCATGTGATAAAAGACAAGGAAGAAGAAAAAATGCCACACAAAGGAAAGCCCCGCCTCAGCAATCACTTCCCCGTTTACCGCTTTCTGTGCCGCCGACAGGATCATGCCCAGAATCAGCCCCGAAAGATTGGCTGTCAGGTAAATGAACAGCCCGTTTACATAGACTACGGCAAATCTCCTGTTTTTCGACACAGGAACACTGTGATACATGTCCACCTTTCTTCTGTCAAACAGATAGGAAAAGCCCTGCATACCTATGACTGCCGCCAAAACAAAAACAATCGGATAAATATTATCGGAAAAGCCAAGCGCGTCTCTCGCCGCCTGACACATCGCCTGCTGAAATTCCGCCGGGGTTCTGTAGCTTCCTAGCTCATAAGCTCCCCTGATCCTGCTCAAATAGATCATCGTCATGCCGCTGTAGGCGAGAAGCTGTGACAGCACTGCCACGATCCAGACCCAGATCCGCCTTTTATGATTTTCCCTGCAGCTATCCCAGAATGAGTTTTTTGATGTCATAGCCTACCACCTCCGTCTCGCTGATAAAGATCTCCTCAAGAGATAAGGGAAGCACCTCGTAAAAGATCGTGTCCACCGTGGCGAACCGCGCCTCCACTTCCTCCCTTGTGCTTCGCACCGTGATCGTGCAAAGTGATCCCCTCTGTTCCTTCTTGAGCACCTCAAGTCCATTTAACGCTTTCATTTCCTCTTCCGCAGCGCCAAACACACACTGCACTTTCTGGATATTACACTTCATATCCTCCAGATCCTTTGACAGCAGAACGCCGCCTTTATGTAACAGCCCCACATGGTCGCATATATCTTCCAGCTCCCGCAGGTTGTGGGAGGCGATCACGGGCGTCAGCCCACGCTCCTCCATCTCCTTGGCAAAAATGGACTTGATGCCTTGGCGCATCACCGGATCAAGCCCGTCGAATGTCTCGTCGCAGAGAATGTATTTCGTATGGGCGCATATCCCCAGAAGCAGGGCGAGCTGCTTTTTCATGCCCTTGGAAAAGGTGCCGATCTTCCTGTTTTTATCCAGGTTAAATTTTTCCAGATACCGGTAAAACTCCTCCCTGTCAAACGCCTCATAAATGCCGCTGTAATACTTCTCCATCGCCCGCGCGTTGGCATTTGCAAAAAAGTAAGGCTCGTCAGCAATAAAAAACAGCCGTTTTTTTGCCTCCACATTGTCATACACGGGCATATTATCCACAGCCACCGTGCCCTCATCAGGTTTAATCACACCCGCTATCATACGCAGCACCGTGCTCTTGCCCGCGCCGTTGGTACCGATCAGTCCGAAAACCGTCTTTTCCCTGATGGTAACACTGACTTCATCTACGGCCCTGATATCTTCAAACTGCTTCGTCAGATTATGTATCTCTATCATAGAGTTCTCTCCTTCCACCGCACTCCCGTGCCGCTTTTTCTGTCTGATTCACAAGCTGTCCTTTCCACGCCTCACACCTGCAGCTTCTCAATCTCCAGGGTAAGCTCCATTTTCGTCATGCCAAGCTCCAGTACCTCTCTCACGAGCCGCAGAATCTCCTCCAGGCACTCTCTCTTCCTCGTCTCCACAAGTTTCCCGTCACCGGACACAAAACTGCCCCTTCCCTTCACCGTGTAGATGAAATCCTGCCGCTCCAGCTCCGCATACGCTTTCTGGATCGTATTGGGATTGATCGACAGCTCCATCGCAAGATTGCGGACCGACGGCATCTGCTCGTCCGGCTGCATGACGCCCTTCAGAATCAAAGTCTTGAATCGTTCCACGACCTGTTCATAGATCGGGCAGGTATCTTTATAGTCTATGATAATCATAATGTCTCCTTTCTCTGGATTATACCCCCCCCCCACAATATTAAGTGTACTATTTGTGGCGGTACACTTAATATACATCCGAAGGAGAAATTTGTCAAGTATGCAGGCAAAAAGAAAAAGTGTAAAGCCCTTAATTCTCTAATGGGCTCTACACTTTTTTGTTCTGCCGCTTATTTTCAGCTATTCCTTGATTTTATCCAGTTCGGTGAGATTGATTCCAAACGCGGTTAAAATAACTTTCAGCTCTATATATCTGTCTTTCATTCTTTTATATGATTCTGAATCTTTTTCCGCTACAATCATATAGCTTTGCAGTCTCGAAAATTCTTCAATATTCTTCTGAATCATTTCTTTTTCAGTCATTTCTGGCACCTCCATGCAACCACCGCCCTTTATCCTGAAACAGCCAATATTTTCTTAAATGTTGGTTAAGATTTCGCCAACAAGGATTTCCCCGTCATCTCCGCGGGCTGCTCCTTACCCATCAGCTCGATAATCGTGGGCACGATATCCGCAAGGCATCCGCCCTCGCGCAGCCTGTAAGCAGGATCCGCGTTGACCAGAATAAAGGGCACCGGGTTCGTGGTGTGCGCCGTGAAGGGCGCGCCCGTCTCCTCGTCGATGAGCTGCTCCGCATTGCCGTGGTCCGCGCAGATGAACATCACGCCGTCCACCTCTTTCAGTGCGGCAACCGCTTTGCCGACACACTCGTCCACAGCCTCAACAGCCTTGATCGCCGCCTCCTGCACGCCGGTATGTCCCACCATGTCAGGATTTGCAAAATTGATGATAATCACGTCGTAATCGCCGGACTTGATCGCCTCCACCAACTTATCGCATACCTCGTAAGCGCTCATCTGGGGCTTTAAGTCGTAGGTCGCCACATCCTTGGGGGAATTGACCAGAATGCGGGTCTCTCCCTCGTTGGGCTCCTCCACGCCGCCGTTGAAGAAGAAAGTCACATGCGCATACTTCTCCGTCTCCGCGATTCTCGCCTGTTTCATGCCGTTTGCCGCCAGCCATTCGCCAAAGGTATTGGTGACGGAAATCTTGTGGAACGCCACTTCCTTGTTGGGGATGGTGGGATCGTAATCCGAGAAGCACACATAGGTCAGATCCAGTCTCTTCTCCCTTGCAAAGCCTTTGAAGTCATCATCACAGAAGCTTCTGGTGATCTCTCTGGCACGGTCCGGGCGGAAGTTAAAGAAGATCACGGAATCGCCGTCCTTGATTGTGGCCACGGGCGCGCCGTCCTTCATCACCACCGTGGGTTTCACAAACTCGTCCGTCTCGTCCCTGTCGTAGGAAGCCTGAATCCCGGCAGGACCGCTCTCCGCTTCCAGCCCCTCTCCTTTGGTGAGCGCCAGGTAAGCCTTCTCCACCCTGTCGTAGTTATTGTCACGGTCCATCGCGTAGTAACGTCCCGTCACGGTTGCCACCTCGCCGACGCCGATCTTCTTCATCTCTGCTTCCAGATCCTCCACATAGCCCTTGCCGCTTGCCGGAGGCGTGTCACGTCCATCCAGAAAAGCATGAACATACACCTTGGTCAGCCCGTTTCTCTTCGCCAGCTCCAGAAGCCCGTAGAGATGGGTGTTGTGGCTGTGCACGCCGCCGTCTGACAGGAGTCCGAACATGTGCAGCGAAGAACCGTTCTTCTTGCAGTTGTTTACCGCGTCCAAAAGGGCGGGATTCTCAAAAAAAGTGCCGTCCTGAATTTCTTTCGTGATTCTCGTCAGTTCCTGATACACGATGCGCCCCGCGCCCATGTTCAGGTGTCCCACCTCGGAGTTGCCCATCTGACCGTCGGGCAGACCCACCGCCATACCGCTGGCATTGCCTTTCACGAAGGGGCACTCCGCCATCAGTTTGTCCATCACCGGCGTCTTCGCCAGCGCAACCGCATTCCCTTCCGTCTTCTCGTTCAGACCATAGCCGTCCAAAATCATCAATACTGCCGGTTTCTTAGTTCCCATGACTTGTTTCTCCTTTTCTGTTCTTTCTAAAAAATATATAAATTATCATTCCTTTATTTTATCAATCTCTGTCAGATTCACACCCAGGCTTGTAAGCAGCGCCTTTAAGGAAACATAATCATCCTTAAGATCGGCATAGGTTTTCATTGCGTTCTCCTCTTTCGCTAACAGCATACGCCTTTGCACTTTCTGAAAATCGTTTAAAGCGTCTCTTATAACTGCCAAGTCCTCCGACACAAAATCACTTACTTTCATCAGAATAATCTCCCCTGCCTGTTACAGCCTTATTATATCCGTTTTCTGGAAAAGTGTAAAGATATTACATCTCTGCCAGTTCAAAAGGTTCAAAATCATCTGTCAGTGGAATGATCACGTTTCCTGTGATACAATACTTTTTGTCAGGCTGCGGTAAATCGCCCTGACACGGAGGAAATAATGGAACGCATACACCGCATCAAATACCAGAGCAAACGATATGAACTGCCCTACGAGGTTGTCTACAGCCGCCGCAGGACATGCGCCGTCAGCATCTCCGCGGACGGGGAAATCACCCTGCGGCTGCCCTTCGGCACCTCCGAAGCCCAGATTAACCGCCTTCTGCTGGATAAGCAGCACTGGATTATCACACATTATCTGGAGGCTGTAAACCGCCGGGAAAACCGCCCCGCATCCGACCTGACGGACACGCAGCGCGCCGCCCTCGAAAAGCGTTATATCGACGCCGCCCGGGAGTATTTTCCGAAACGCGCCGCCTATTTTCTCCCTCTCACAGGCGGGAGCTTTAACCGCATAACAATCCGCGACCAGAAGACCCGTTGGGGAAGCTGCAGCGCAAGGGGCACACTATCCTTCAACTGGCGGCTCATGCTTGCGCCGCCCGCCGTCCTCGACTATGTGGTCGTCCATGAACTATGCCATCTGACCCACATGGACCACTCGAAAGCCTTCTGGGCGCTTGTAGAGAGTGTCTGCCCCGACTACCGCATCCACAGAAAGTGGCTGAAAGAGCACGGGCAGGAACTCATCCTTTAGTCGAATTTTGTCTTGATCCGCAGACCGCCGTAACGCGGTTCAAAATCAGACTCCCTCCTGTACACCGGGCTGCCGTCCCGTCTGACATCCTTCGGTTTTCCGTTCGCAAACCTGCCTTTATCCCGGTTTTTCTCTCCCTTGGTCGAAAAACCGCCTTTTTCATTACGGCTGTTACTTTTATCACCGTAACCGCTCTTATTTTTATCGCCGGTCCTGCCGCCGGGCTTTTTGCCGTAACCGCTCCTGCTCCTGTCGCCGCCTTTATGTTTTCCGCCGTCGTTTTGACCGCCTTTTCCGCCGAACCTGCCGTTTCTGCCATCGCTCCGACCGCCCTTGCCCTGAAAAGGCTTCTTCTCAAAGAAAAACTTCTCCGCACGGATATCCTCGATCTCGTCACCCAGCTTCATCTTCATAAACGCCGCCGCAATCTGCGTGGCGCTGTACTGCCCCAGCGCCACAGCGTCAAGAATATATTCCGTCGCCCTGCTGATATCCTCGTTTTCGATCACAGCCGTGGCTTCCTTCAATATCTTTTCCGCTTTCCTTGCCGTGATATCCGCCGCGCTCGGCACTTTGCGCTCCTTGATTTTCGTGTGGCAGATGCGCTCAATATCCCGGATTTTATAAGCCTCCCTGCCGACTACCAGCGTAAAAGAGCGCCCTGTCTTGCCGGCGCGCCCGGTTCTGCCGATACGGTGCACATAGTATTCGATATCCTCCGGCACGTCAAAATTGTAGACCGCCTCCACGTCGCTCACATCGATCCCTCTTGCCGCCACGTCGGTGGCAATCAGAATATTCGTTCTGCCGCTGCGGAACAGGTTCATCACGGTATCCCTCTGCCCCTGCGTCAGATCTCCGTGAAGTCCCTCTACCTCATAGCCCCTGCCTTTCAGATGCTCCGTCAGTTCATCCACCATCCGCTTGGTATTGCAGAAAATGAGCGCCCGTCCCGGCGTATAATAGTCAATCAGGCGGCAGAGCACTTCTTCCTTATCCTGTTTCCGCACCTGATAGTATGCCTGTTTGATTAAGGGGATCGTAACCTCCTTCGGCGTCATCTTGACGTATGCCGCGTCCTTCTGGTAAGTCTTTGTGATATCCAGAATCGGCTTTGGCATGGTGGCTGAAAAAAGCCCGGTCTGCCGCTTTTCGGGCATCTCCTTGAGGATCGTCTCAATATCCTCCCGAAAGCCCATGTTTAACATTTCGTCCGCCTCGTCCAGCACTACCGTATGCACCTGGTCCATCTTGAGCGTATGTCTGCGCATGTGGTCCATCACGCGCCCCGGCGTTCCCACCACGATCTGCACGCCTGTCTTTAAGTTTTTAATCTGCTTGTAGATTTCCTGCCCGCCGTAAACCGGGAGCACCTTAATCCCGTTCATATACTTGGCGAACTTGCGAAGCTCATCCGCCGCCTGCATTGCCAGCTCCCTTGTGGGGCATAATATCACCGCCTGCAAAGCACGGTTCTCCGGGTCAATTTTCTGTAGAATCGGAATACCAAATGCCGCCGTCTTTCCCGTACCAGTCTGCGCCTGCCCAATAATATCGCGCCCTGTCATAAAGAGCGGAATCGCCTGTTCCTGAATGGGCGTCATATGCTCGAAGCCAAGCTCCTTCACCGCCCGCAGAATCCTGTCGTCAATGCCTGCGTCCTCATAGCGCCGCCCCTCTTTCTCTTCCCCTTCCTTCTCATCCGCATCGCCGTCATACCGGTTCGCCGTCAGAATCTCCTTCTCCAGAAAGGTGCCAAAATACTCGTTTTTCTTCTTTTTTTCTTTGCTCATACCAACCTCTTTCTCTCATTATAAAATCTTGTTTTCTGTACACGGGCTGCCAGCCCGGACCTGTACACAGAAAAGCGCTGCCAGCTTTTGAGGCATGGCAGCACCTGTCAACCACTCTCTGTTTCATTTTATGCTTAAATGTATCTTTATTAAGCGCGGTATATCCTGCGCAGCCTGCTCACTGCCCGGTCTCTGATCAGACACTCGCCGTGCTCTTCCAGATACTGCATCCGCTCGTCGGAAACCGCAATCAGATTCCCGAACTCCACCGCCTGCGCGCTGATTCTGTTAAACGCCTTATAGGAAAGCCTGTTTTTCTCGAGCACCAGATAATAGTCCTCACCCTCCTTGTAGAGATGGCTCTTCACAGAATATGTATTCGGAATCGTCGCCGCGTACTGCATCGTCTGGCGCATGGTACGGAAGACAAACATCCGCCGGTTCTCATCAAAGTCGTCTGGAGCCTGCAGTGTCTCTCTGGCACATTCCTCCTGCCCGGCAAGCTCCGCACTGAATTCCTGCAGCACCTCCTTTAAGTTCTGCAGCATCTCCTTAAACGCTGCTGGACCTTCATCCGTAAAAGTCACCACCAGACCGTTGTCCTTAAGCGGCGTAATCTGCATGGCGATATTGCCATTGCTGATCTGATATCCCACCTCGTCGTGCGCCCTCTCGATGATATCCCTCAGAAATTCCTCACCTCTCTCGTTGCGCTCAAAGATATCCGATAACGCAAGCCCATACTCTGCCATGTCGTCCGCCGAAACAATACACTGTACTGTCGCATCATTGATCTTTTTATATTTCATGTGTTTTCTGACCTCGCTATAAAATAAACACTTACGTCTGTGCACTGCTCATTGCCTTCGCGGAGATTATACCACAAAGAAACGCAATAAGAAAGAATCTTATCGCGTTTCTTTAAAAAACTTTTTATTCATCCAGTTCTTCCCAGTGCGGTTCCTCCCAGTTTGTGTCGCTGCTGACCGCAAAATGGAGGAAGGGACCGGTGGCTGTACCCGTTTTTCCCACGGTTGCAATTTTTTCTTCCCGCGCCACCTGCTGCCCCTTTTCCACCTCTATCGTCTTACAATGCGTATAATATGTCATCTGACCGCTCTGCCCATGCCAGAGTACCACATAATTTCCGTTCACCGTGTCAAATCCCGTCATACAGACCATGCCGTCTGCTGCAGCAAGGATATCCGCCCCCTCCGGCGCCGCCATGTCCACACCCGTGTGCGTTCTGACCTCGCCCGTAACGGGATGTGTCCTCTCGCCGTACCCGTCTGAAATTCTGTAAAAATCCGGGCAGGGATTGCTGAATGTAATCTCCAGATCATGGTGCGCCTGTGCCCCGTCTGTCAGCGGTTTCTCCAGATCGTCCCGTCCCGCTTCCGCAGCGTCATTCGCCAAATGCCCTGCCACCGCATCCGCATTTTCCGACCGGCTCTCAAGCTCCGAAAGCGCCTTCTCCTGCAAGGGCATATTCGCCACATACGTTTCGTCAATCCTCGGGCGTTCCAGCCTGAACCCGGATGCGCTCTCCTCATCCTCCACGACCTGTACCGTCAAAAGCGGCAGACCATCAAACCACAGCCCCTCAACGCCCGCAAACTTAAGTCCCGCCGTCAGATACACCGCCGTTCCCTCATACAACGTATCGGAGTAAACTTGATAATCGCCCTCGTCGCCGTGATAGTGAAGCGTCTCCTTCTCCGGATCGTCCAGCGTAAAGCAGACCGCGTCGGGAACGATCTGTACGTCCTCCGTCTCCCAGTCACGGTAAGCGGAAATATCAATGGCGCCCAGATACATGTCCCCGTCATAGGTCACATCAACCGCCTCCGCCTCCCGGTCCACATCAAAGGACAAATGTTCCTTCGCCCATGCAAGGCAATCCTCCTCCGTGAGCGTCTTCAGATCGATCATGCCGTTATCGTGGCGGTAACCGCTGTAAAGCCGCCATATTTCCGTAGTGCTGCTCTCCTTCGCAAGAAGTTTCCAGACAAATCTTCTGGGCGCTCTGTTTTCCGTGTACTCCAATATACGGATATTTTCGCTTATTCCGTTTAAGAGGGAAGCGCACCACGAAATATCAAGGGTAGTCTCATCCTGCCCAATCCGCAGCTTCAATCCCCGGAATCCAAACTCTTCCGTGTAAAGACCGTAAAGATAAATCAGTCCCCCTTCCTCCCGGCAGAGCAGATACCAGCCGTCCTCCGGTTCTTCACCGCCCTTTCCCCGCTTCCAGTCATGGTAGGACTGTATGTCAAATTCCCGATTGCCGCTTTCCTCCATCGCACTATAATAGTCCATCATATCTTGAAAAGCCGCCCTGTCAGCCTCCCGCAAGGCGCTCTTCTCCAGTTCTCCGATCTGCTCCTCCATCAGCTTTTCGTTTTTCACAATGTCCTCGTACTCCTTCTGAATACGGGCAAATTCCTCATTGTTCTCCTCATTGACCTGCTGTCTGTGCTGCGCGCCGGAAACCGCCGCGGCGTCCCTGTCAGCCTGCCCGTTCCCGTCTGTCCCTGCCGTCTCCTGCTCTCCCGTCTCTCCCGACAAGTCCGCGCCATCCCGCTCCGCACCCGTAAAGGCACAGCCGCAGACCAGAACGACTGCCGCGAAAACCGCTGCCAGAACCGCTCCCCTCGTCCGGCTTTTTTCTGTAAGCGCTGTGATGCGCTCCCTGACGCTGCGCCCGCCGCCCTCCGTCATAAAAGTCATGCCCGGGCATTTTCCCCTGCATCCTGCGCTCTCTAAAAGGGCGAGAAGCGTCCTGCCGTAGTCAAACCGGCTCGATTCCCCGAGCAGTTTCACCGCTGCCTCGTCACAGGCAAGCTCACTGTCCTGTCGCGCCGCGTAAGCCGCCGCCCATACAAGGGGATCAAACCAGTAAACCGCCGCCAGCGCGCAGCGCAGGAACGCCCACAGCCCGTCTCCATGCAACGCATGGCAGTATTCATGTGCCAGAATATGTGAGAGGTTCTGCTGTACAGCTACGCCCTCTCCGATGTAGATATGCCGTCCGGCAAGGCAGGGACCGGGCAGTCCCTTTACCCGATATACTTTCATCCCGCGGCGGGAAAACCGTCCGGCAAACTCTGCCGGAATCTCCTCCGCCGGAAACGCCTTTCGGTTTTTGTGGAGATATCGGATAAAACGATATTCCGAGACAACCATATAACCGCCCACGGCCAGAAATCCCAGGAGCCAGAGCATTCCCAATACGCCGTTCAGGGAAAGTCCGCTGTTCTCTGCCGCCGCAAAACTGTCATTCCCTCTCGCCGTGTCTGTCCCCACACCTTCTGCCGTCTCCGGCATGTTTTCTCCAGACGCCGTATTCCCCGCCGTCATCACGACACCGTTTTCCGCCCCACTCTGTCCGTCCGTCAGCTCCGTTCCCATATGCCGCCCATCAGCAAATACGCCGTCCGTCCCACCGTCAGACGCCACATCACGTCCGCCGTCCGAAGGCATACGCCAGCTGTTCCTCTCTTCAGAGAAAAACGTCTGCGCGCGCTCCCTCATCACCACCGGCACCAGATTCATCACACTGAGCGCGCTCGTTCCCACGGACGCCGGAACAAGGAGCCGGACCGCCACCAGAAGCCACAGCGCATAGCGGAGCCGCATACTGATCTTTCCCTTTGACAGCTTCCGCAGACAGAAAATCCCGCAAATTAACGCCGTTGATGTAATCAATATCTCATACAGTATCACAGCTTTTCACCGTCCTTTCCCCGCGCAGTCCGTTCCGCCATGCCGGCTTCCCTTCTGCTCTGCGCCTCCGCTCTTCCCAGAATCTCGTAAAGCTCCGCGATCTCCGTCTCGGAAAGCGCCTTCTGCTCCACCATCGTATTCAGCATCAGTCCCATCCTGCCGTCAAAGACCCGCTCCAGAAACTCTTCTGTCTCCTGCAATGCCGCCTCGTTTCTCCCGATCTTCGGATAGTACAGTTTCGCCCGCTCGCCCGCCTCATAAAAAACGGCGCCCTTATCCTCCATCCGCTTTAAAAAGGTCATAATCGTATGCTTCGTCCATCCTGTAGTCTCCTGAAAGCAGCGGGTCAGCTGCATAATTGTCTGCGGCGCTTCCTCCCAGAGCACACTCATCACTTTCCATTCCGCCTCTGATAATCTGATCATAAATATCCCCTTTCCGCACGCATCCATTGCGCTGCCCGTTCTGTCGCCGTGCAAGGTTGACATTTGCCTACCATATACATTCCCATCATACTATATTGGTAGGCAACCGTCAACCTATATTTTCCATTGTGATGGCTCACCATTTTTAATCGTCTGTCTTTATCATCTTACCGTTTATTTTGTCGCGCTCTTTGTATTTTTTATGTATTTTTTTAGACCATTCATTTCATTTTATATAAAAATCTGCTAAAATAGGGTTAAGGAAAAAGGATTCATGCCGATATCCTTAACAGAACAAGGAGTTCGCTGTGCAGCAAAGGATATGGCCATATCGATACGCACAAATATGAATCCAAGGAGGGATCAGCGCAATCTATGCAAATGAATGGTATTATAAGGTTGACGCGGTTATGGCGGTCACCCCGGTAAACAAGTCAGCTTCTGACAAAAATCGCCAGTCCAAGCAGAACCCGTCCAAAACCTTCGCTAAAAAGTTCTTTTCCGAAGTATTAGACGAGGAGTTTGAAAAGGAGCGGAATCGGAATATCGAAGTTCGCACGAATGGGTATACAAGAAATGCTCTTCCTTTTCAGAATTTTGTGAATTTGCGGGAATATTCTTAAAATTGCAAAAAATACGAAAGAAATCAGAAACCTCAGTGCGTCCGTACTGAGGTTTCTGATTTTTATTATATGCGCCGCCGCCTGTTTTTCTTTTTCATCTATATAATATAGTTCCCGCTCTTTTCCTCGTGCCATTCTACCAAGTCTGCCAGCGTCACGCGGTCCACCACGTCGCTGACCGCCTGATTCAGCATCTGCCACAGCCGCAGCGTGACACACCCCTCCTGCCTCTCGCAGGCATTGACTTCGTCTTCCAGGCACGCCACCGGGGCGAGCGACCCTTCCGTCAGGCGCAGAATCATACCGACCGTATACTGCGCCGGATCCTTCATCAGATGATATCCGCCCTGCGGTCCTCTGATGCTCTTCACATATCCCGCCTTATTCAATATGGAGATGATCTGTTCCAGATACTTTTCCGAAATCTCCTGCCTTGCCGCAATATCCTTAATTCTGACCGGATCACCCGTGTCATAAACCGCCAGATCCAGCATCAGTCTCAGCGCATACCTGCCTTTTGTGGAAATTTTCATCCTCTGCCCTCCCTTCCTGTCTCCAAGAACGCCTGCACAATATCTTCTGTATTCCTATCGTGTTAATATACTTTATGTGACCGTTATACTATAAAAGAGACATGCTGTCAAGAAAGGCTTATTTCTCGCTGAACTGTTGCGTCTCCTCCTCCATGCCCGGAAGGCTGTCGAACCTGTCGATGGCGCGGTTAATCTTTTCCAGATCGATCCGCAGCCGCCCCCCGTAAAGCTGTACGCCTGCCTCCCCTTTCAGCGGATAAATATAGGGAATCGCGTCCTCCTCCACCAGATAGACGATCAGAATCCTCTTATCCGTGTCGATCGCCCAGTATTCCTTCACACCCGCCTCCATGTACTTCATCAGTTTCAGGGTGATATCCCGTTTCTTCGTGGACTTGGACAAAACCTCCAGCACGAAATCCGGCGCGCCGTATATGCCGAAATGCTTCACCTTTTTCGGGTCGCAGACGATAATCACATCCGGCTGTATCATTGTCTTGACACTGCGGTCAAGCTGTACGTCAACCGGCGATATGAAAGGGATGCACTCCCCGCCGTTTTCCTCGATAAATTCCGAAATCCACCTGTAAACCATACCGGCAATGTGCTGATGCAGCGTCGAGGGCGCCGCCATGTCATAAAAAATACCGTCGATCAGCTCCACCCGCCTGTCATCGGGCAGGGCATAATATTCCTGGAGGGTAAACTCCCCCTGTTCCACATAAATCCGCTCCGCCCCGTAAACCCGCGGCTGGTTGAGCGTCCACGGCTGTGAATCCATCTGGTAAGTGTACGCCTTTCCCGGATACAGCTTTTCATCCCCGAGCAGCACCTTCTCCAACGCGTCCAGCGTAGCTTTTCTGGGGTTCACGCTGTCCCCCCGCAAAAGCTTCTGCAATGTCCCAATGGGCACCCCGCTGTACTCGGACAGCTTCGCCACACTGTATCCCCGCTCTTCCTTAATACGCAGAATATCCGCCAGCAAAAGGCTCATAACGCTCCCTCCTTTTCAAAAATCACCACTTTTTATTATTATATATCCTTTTTTATTACTATTCAACCTTTAATTAATGTAGAAGGCAAAAAACAGGACTATTTTCCCATTTCATCTATTAAGAAATTTCTGTCAGCGGGCGATATATAGAATAAGAGGTGAAGTCCGAAGACCTCCCGACGGGTAAACGGATTTACAGTGTAACCAGGTAAAGCTAAGGAGGGCAAGAACATGAACAATATGAACGGTATCGGCAGCTATAACGCAATGCAGAAGAATATCTATGGCGCTGCGGCGCAGAGCAGAAAGACCGCTAAAGCCGACGATAAGAAAACTGACGAGACCAAAAAGACAAACAGCAATTCCGTACAGCTGAGCGACAAGGCGAAGGCTCTTTTACAGGAATTGAAGAAAACCTACAACAACGCAGACATCTACGTAGCTGAATATGAGACTGATGAGGAGGCGGCTGAATACCTCTCCCGCGGCTCGAAGGATTTCAGCGTACTGATCGATCCCGAAGAGCTGGAGCGGATGGCAGCCGATGATGAGGTGAAGAAAAAGAACCTCAACCTCTTAGATGAGTCTCTCGGCAAACTCAGCGAGATGAAGGAAGAGTTAAAGGAGACCGGTCGCGAAGACGAAGTCGTAACGCTCGGTGTAAACATTGGCAAGGACGGACAGGTATCCTATTTCGCAGAGCTTGAAAAGTCCGGTGAGCGCACCAAAGAATTCGTTGACAAAATGCTCGAGGACAAGAAGGAAGCCAATGCCGAGAAAGCCGACAAGGTGCAGGACAAATACAATTTCGAGCACAGCAAGCGCGCTACCGTCTCCGCAAACAGCGTAGAGGAGCTGCTCGAACAGATTAAGAACTTTAACTGGGACAATGTAAAGGAAGAGACATCCATTCCGATGCCCGGAAAGAATTTCGATTTCACCGTCTGACCAGATCAAAAAAAGGACCGCTCTCTGGCGCGAACGCGGAGGGCGGTCTTTTTTGCGCAGGAAAAGCTTCCTGCCCGATTCCACTAAAATCTCTTAATTTTCTTAGTCGTGTTCTTCTCAAACTCCGTGTCGCGCATCTTAACGCTAACCACACGTTTATACAGAGGCGCTTTCTCATTGTAATCATCGACGATCTTCCGAATCTCCCCCTCCACATCCTTGATCTTTTTCTTGGATGCGTATTCCAGGTCAGGGAAAATCTCAGCCTCAATCACGCCGTCTTTCTCCCGCACCAGAACCTCCTGCACAAGACGCGCCGCACCGATCTTATTCTCCAGTTCCTCCGGGGAAACGTTCTCGCCGTTTGGCGTAATGATCAGGTTCTTCTTTCTTCCCGTGAGGAAAAGGAATCCGTCCTCGTCCACATAGCCCAGATCGCCTGTACGGAGCCACCCGTCCACAAGTGTTTCCGCCGTCTCCTCCGGCATCTTATAATACCCCTGCATGACGCTTGTGCCCTTCACCCAGAGTTCCTCATCCACCACTTTGACCTCGCAGTTTGGCATACATTTGCCGATGGAGCCTTCCTTTTTGTCATTCGGGCAATTGGAGCTGATGACTGGCGCACACTCGGTCATGCCATAGCCCTGCAAAATCGTAATCCCGTACTTTTCAAACCGCTTCAGATAATCGGGATTTAAGTACGCGCCGCCGCTGCATATGGTGTGAAGCTGTTTGCCGAACACCTTCGCCTTGATGATGGGCGCAGGCAGCCAGTCGGTCTCCTCCAGCTTCTTTGCAAAAGTCTCGATCATAAGCGGCACCATGAGAATGATGTTCGGCTCAAAGAGCTTGATATTTTTTAACACCCGCAGCAGAGAATCGTTAATACAGATCACCGCCCCGATGGATGTCCCCTTTAAGATATCCATGCTCAGACAGTAGGCATGATGAATCGGCAGCACAGAGAGCAGCACCATTCCCGGTTCAAATCCCATGTCCTGCGCCGTGGCGTTCTCAGCCAGGTTTCGGTGGGTCAGCATCACGCCCTTGCTCTTTCCGGTAGTGCCTGAAGTAAACATGATTGTCGCCAGATCCTCCGGCTGCGGGCTGTGGCAATAGCCCGGTTCCTGCCCGTTCAACACTTCCCGAAAAAGCAGTGTTCCCGCCGGCACATCCGCCCCGGCCGCCTCCGGGTCTGTGGCAATCCGATGTTTCAGCTTGGGGCATTTCTCCTGTGCCATCACTGCCACCGCCTCGCGCGCCTTGTCATAGATAAGCACCGTCGCGTCAGACCGGTCAATCAGCTCGCACAACTCCTCTGCCGGCAGATTTGCGTCCAGCGGCACCGCCACGCTGCCGCCGTTCACCGTGCCATAGTAAGACACGATCCACGCATAGGAGTTGTCGCCCACAATCGCTATGTGGGATCCTTGCTCGCCGAGACTGTCAAGAGCCGCAGAAAAACGCTCGCTGTCCTCACGGAGCTGCCTGTAGGTCTTTGACTCCACGACCGTCTCTTTTTTGCCGTTTCCCTTGTCACGCTTTGCTTTATAGCGGACCGCGTCCTGTGGACCATACGCCTCTGACGCCTTGACTAAAATTTCCCTGATGGTACTGCTCAATTCGTTCATCTGATATTCCTCCATATGCCGAATACCGAGTTTGCATTGGTTTTTTCGAACTTAGTGTTTTCCTTCACACTGCTCGAGATAATCCACTGCCTCCTGCACCGTGCGGATACCTGCTGCCTTCTCCTCCTCGATCTCCATGTCAAAGGTGTCCTCCACCTCGCCGAGCATACTCATAAAATCAAAGGACGAGAAGCCGAGATCTTCCATAAACCGGGACTCCGGCTTAATATCCTCCCTTTTTACTTCCACATAGTTCGTAATGATTTCCGCTAACTGGTCAAACATATTATGTCAACCTCCTTTTCCTAAATTAATTTTATGATATCCCCGATTTTCAGATTCGGGTTCTCCGTTCCCTTAAACATGATCTTGCACATATAGTAGTAGAAACGCTCCAGCGTCTCACGGCTCACCGCCGCCACCTGATGCTCAAAGTTAAAGTCCAGCCCGTTATCGTCGGGACGGTGCATCACGGTCAGGTACATAGCCTGTACGGTCGCCCCGTTTGGATACCACTTCGTCTTATATCGGATATCCCCCAGCTGATCTAAACCCTTCTCCTTTAAGGTCATGGGCTGGTAGGTCAGCGCCAGCGGCTCATAAGTGGCGCCCTGCGGCGTGTTGTAGGTCTTGCTCCTGTAAGCGAAATACTCCACCGGATTGAAATTCGTATGGCGGAACACCTCATTCTGCCCGTTTCTGATTGCCAGAATACCCTCCATGAAAGTCTGGTCCTTGGAGAGAATTGTCCGGAACGGGAAGGAGTGGATTCTCGTACCGCCCGACTTCTTTTCCAGAAGAGTGGCACGTCTCGCATACGCCACGTTAATGGACACATCATCATTGTCGTTCATCTTCTGCAGGTATGTGCGGATTCCCATAATCAGCAGGCACTGCAGAGAAACATGCTGCTCCTCGCAAAAACGCATCAGCCTCTGGGTCGGCTCCTCCTCCAGATGGAAGATATCCAGCGCCGAGTCCACTTGCGCGGTGGCGGAAAAAGCCGCCCTTGTCCCGGGGAATTTCTTACGCGCCTCCTCCAGCTGTCCCGGTCCCTCAATGCCGTTAAAAATCGGCTCAGAAGTCTCGATCAGCTTCTGGAAATATTCCCTGTCCCTTGCCTGCACCTTACTTCCCGCCTCGTAAGCAAGATCCTTTTCCAGCTGCTCGGTAAAAGAACGCATATCGAGCGGATAAGGGTACTCAAATTTGACATTACAGTAAAGCTCGATCACGTCCCTCAGAAAGCAGATCAGCGACTGGGCATCCATCAGCATATGGTCTCCCAACACGTAAAGACCCTGACAGCCGTCCGGCGTCTTAATCATCACCACCCGGTTCATTGGGCTGTCCTCCCTCTGGAAAGGCACCTGCGTCCAGCCAGTCATGATCTCAGCCGCCTCCTCCATGGTTTTCCCCGTGAAGTCCACGTACTCGATATCGCGCTCTTCCCTGTCCGCTACATACTGGTACCACTGCTCTTCCTTCTTGTCGTATGCAAAGCGCACCCGCATGGACTCACAGCGCTCATACGCCTTGTAGACCGCCCTCTTTAGCTCCTCGATATCCAGCTCATACTCGATGGTCAGGCTGGTGCCGATATTTAAAACCTCTTTCTTCGGGCAGAAATCCATATAATAAATATGGAACTTCTGCGCCACATTAAGGGGATATGTCTTGTGTCCGTTTCTCGTTTTCATCTATACCTCCATACATAATAGCCCCTGCCTATCACCGGCAGCCACATCACTCAACCGAAAACTTGTAACAGTTCAGCCTTCGGCGAGGGGCAGATTCTCTCTTGTCCAAATCTACACGTTCTTGCGGACTTTGCAGCATGTGCAAAGTCCTGGGCTGAACTGTTACGAAAACTTTTCTTTTCCGCCCTTATAAGTTTACATAACTTCTCCGATAAACTCCGTCAACGCTTTCTCATAGCCTTCCATGTCCTTGTAGTAACTCTCCGCGTGTGCCGCGCCGTCAACGATCAGCTTTCTCTTTGGCGAAGCGCAGTGTTCATAAATCTCGTCACACATGCTGCACGGCACAAAAGTGTCGTTGCCGCCGTGAATAAACAGAATCGGCACCTCCGCCTTCTCCACTTCCCGTTTGGCATTGCACTCATCCATGCCATAGCCTGCAAGCTTCCTGTTCACCAGATCCGCTCCCGGTATAACCGGAAAGGCAGGCAGATGATACATGGTGTGGAGCACATGGGTGAATACTTCCTTCGGGGACGTAAAGCCGCAGTCGGAGACAATACCCTTCACCTGCGCCGGCAGCTTTAATCCGCTCAGCATCAGAAGCGTTGCCGCCCCCATGGAAGTGCCGTGCAGAAGAACTTCCGTCTCTTCACCCAGCTCCTCAACCGCCCATCTGATCCATCCAAGCGCGTCCTGCCTGTCCAGGCACCCGAAGCCGATATACTCTCCCTCGCTTGCACCGTGCGCCCTCGCATCCGGCAGAAGCATGGCAAACCCTCTCTTCTGATAGTAATCTGACAGACCGATATAATCAGACATTCCCTGACTCGTGTAACCGTGGAAACAAATCACGATTTTCCGTTTTCCCGGCTGCGCCTGCGCCGGAAAATAGGTCGCGTGCAGCTTCAGACCGTCAAAGCTCGTCTGCCACACGTCCTCATGGGGTCTTGCAAGCATTGCCGCCTTGCGCTCCTCCATCAGCGGCATATACCGGCTCCAGTCCGTGCCCGACATCTTCATGGTACGCTCGGTCTTTGCCCTGCCGCGCTTCATGGTGCGCCCGTAAAAATAGGCGATCTCACCGCCGCATGCCGCCGCCAGGAGTCCCAGACCCACCGCTGCCTTTTTTAAAATACCGCTACCCGACTTTCCTGTTTTCTCACTCATTTCTTTTTCGCCGCCTCTTTTTCTGCTTTTTTCGCTTTCTTCATTTCTCTCTGCTTCGCCTCAATGATCTCTTTCAGGCGCAGCGCCTTGTCGATATTGCCTTCCACTTTCAGTTTCTGGGTCGTGAACGCCCACACAGGATCCATCTCACCCTCCGCGATCTTTACAAGCACATCGGGCGCACAGATAAATCTCGCGTCCCTGTCGTAATACTCGTAAGGCTCCACATAGAGCGTGCCGTCCTTCACTTCCACATAGAAAGCGCCGCCCGCCTCCTCGTCCTCAATGTCAAATTCAAAAGCCAGATGCTCGTGGATGTCACTTACATCCGCGCCCATGAATCTTCCCTTAATGTCATAGAAAAAATCTGCGTATGTCATTTTACCCTTTCCTCCTCGCGGGAACGCCCGCTTCCCTCTCCTCACTTCTACTCTTTTCGACCCACGGTCGATCTCATCTAACTAACCATATCACACCTTTCGACCGTTGGTCAACTAGTTTGTGAATTGTATTTATTTTAATACCTTTTCCACACCGCCGCCTGACTGACACCATAATAACAGCAATTAGAATAATATTTCCCAATCTCCCCCTGGCGATTGTCCCCACCGATAAATTGTGGTAAAATTTTCGCGAAGGCAATGAACAGTGCGTGCACTGCGAATAAGCGTACCTTCACCAGAAAGGCACCCACCATGGCAGACACTCAGAAATATGACAGAATTTTAGACGCACTCCAGCAGCTTATGATCGATGAGAGCATACAGAATATCTCCGTCAGCGACATCGCCGCCAAAGCGGGAATCGGCAAGGGCAGCATTTATTATTATTTTCCGTCAAAAGAGGCAATTTTAGACGCGCTGATCAGAAGAAATTACGAAGCGCCTCTGCAGACCGCGAAAAAGCTGGCCGACCAGACGGATATCCCGCCCTTCACGCGGATGGCAATGCTGTTCCAGGCATGCCGCAGTTCCGCCGCCGCCTTCCTGAAACAGGGCAGTCAGAAAAGCAGAGCCATCACCATGCAGGAATCCGCTTATCTGCACCAAAAATACTTAAATTACCTGATCTCGGAATTAAAACCGAATCTGGCGAAGATTATCAGGCAGGGCATTGCCGCCGGGGAAATCCATTTTGACTACCCGGAGGCGCTGGCGGAAATCGTACTGATTGTCCTGGGCGTAAAGCTGAACAACACCTTTCTCTCCACCACGCCGGAGGACTGCGAATACACCATTCGGGGACTGATCTCCCTGCTGGAACAGGGAACGGGGCTTCCCGAAGGAACCTTAAATTATTTGAATTTAACTGAATAACAAATCGAACTTCGTTCGATTGCGAGATCCGCTCCGCGGACTCGAATAAAAAGGAGGACCGAACATGCAGGAAAACAATCTCACCGGACGGCTGACGCTGCCCACAGATGTGGATATGGTGGATGAGACCATACGGCTGAAAAATCTTCTGGGCGCGGACGCCCTGCGGGACTGCGACGGGACGGACATGCCGGAGGCGCTGCTGTCCCAGGACGCCAAAATCTACGCCACCTACTACACCACCAGAAAGGACAACGCCTGGGCGGAGGCACACCCTGAGGAAATCCAGCAGGAATACCTGATCAGTGACCGGGTGACCGCCAGGGACAAAACCCTGCGCATCCGCCTGATGAAAGGCTTTCACACACAGCAGCTCAAGGTCAATACCATCGACGATCCGAAGCGCTGGTGGGAGGTCATCGACAGAACGACCGGGGAGATTGTTCCCACGGACCATTGGCAGTATGACGAAAGCGCGGGCGAGGTGGTGATCGACACCGTCCCCTACCATCAGTACACGGTAAGCTTCCTTGCTTTCCTGATCTGGGATCCCGTGCACATGTACAACTTTATCACAAATGACTGGAAGGACGCGCCCCACCAGCTCACTTACGACGTGCGCCAGCCAAAAACACAGGCTTACGTGAAAGAAAAATTGAAACGCTGGTGCGAGGAAAATCCCAGCGTGGACGTGGTGCGCTTCACCACCTTTTTCCACCAGTTCACCCTGACCTTCGACGACCAGAAGCGGGAAAAATTCGTGGAATGGTTTGGCTACAGCGCCAGCGTCAGCCCCTATATTCTGGAGCAGTTTGAAAAATGGGCGGGCTATCCCTTCCGCCCGGAATACATCGTGGACGAGGGTTACCACAACTCCATCTTCCGCAGCCCCTCGAAGCAGTTCCTGGACTTTGTGGAATTCCAGCAGATCGAGGTGAGCAAACTCGCCAAAGAGCTGGTGGATATCGTCCACAGCTACGGCAAAGAAGCAATGATGTTCCTCGGCGACCACTGGATCGGCACCGAGCCTTTCGGCAAATACTTCAAAAATATCGGTCTTGACGCGGTGGTAGGCTCCGTGGGTGACGGCGTCACCCTGCGCATGATCTCCGACATAGAGGGCGTAACATACACGGAGGGACGGCTTCTGCCCTACTTCTTCCCGGACGTGTTCACGGAGGGCGGTGACCCCATCGGTGAATCGAAGGACAACTGGCTCAAGGCACGCCGCGCCATCCTGCGCTCCCCCGTAGACCGCATCGGCTACGGCGGTTACCTGAAACTGGCAAACGAGTGGCCGGGCTTTATTGACCGCATCAGTCATGTCGTGACGGAGTTCCGTGAAATCCATGCCAATATGCAGGGCTCCAAGGCTTACACCGCACCCTTTAAGGTGGCTGTCCTCAACAGCTGGGGAAATCTGCGCCGTTGGATGGCAAATCAGGTACACCACGCCCTCTGGTACCGCGAAATTTATTCCTATGTTGGCGTGATCGAGGCGCTGAGCGGTATGCCCATTGACGTGGAATTTATCACCTTTGAGGAGATGAAGCAGGGAATCGATCCTGCAATCCGTGTCATCATCAATGCAGGTGACGCTTACACCGCTTTCAGCGGCGGCGAAGTCTGGAAAGATCCCGACTTAGTCTGCGCCCTGCGCCGTTTTGTGGATGAGGGCGGCGGCTTTATCGGCGTGGGCGAGCCTACCGCCTGCCAGTATCAGGGGCGCTTCTTCCAGTTAAGCGATGTTCTCGGCGTGGACAGGGAGCTCGGCTTCTCCATGAGCACCGACAAATACAATGAGCTGAACCGCGAGCATTTTATTCTGGAAGACGTGACTGGCGACATCGACTTCGGCGAGGGAAAAAGCCGCATCTACGCGCAGGGCGAGCACTACCAGATCCTTGACATGGACGGCAAGTACAGCCGTCTCGTAGTCAATGAGTACGGCAGGGGACGCAGTGTCTACTTCACAGGACTGCCCTACTCTCCGCAGAACTGCCGTATCCTGCTGCGCGCTATCTACTATGCGGCGCACCGTGAAAATGAGATGAAGAAATACTATGTCACAGACGTGGAGACTGAAATCGCCGTCTTTGAAAAGACAGGGATGCTCGCCGTGATCAACAACACGCAGCAGCCCAAAGAGACAGACCTTTATATAGAAGGCGTTTTGAAAAAGCATCTGGAGCTTACGCCCATGGAACTTAAGTGGATTAACTATGGGGAAAACCTGTAATTCAGCCGTAAAAAACAAAAACGCCGCTAAACAACCGCACTGCCACTGTCTGCAGGAATGACATGAAACAGATGTAACCAAAAACAAAGCTGCATAGATGAAGGAGAATCCATATGACCAAGACCCCCGCCCCCGAAACCATAGACAATGCCATCGCCGCTTTCCGTCTGGCAGGCATTCCGCGCAGTGTGAACCCTCACGGAAACGGTCACATCAACGATACCTATCTGGTAATCTGCGATGATGCCGGGAATGAGAAAAAGTATATCCTGCAGCGGATGAATCACTCCATTTTTCGGAATCCGCAGGCGCTCATGGAAAATGTGGCAGGCGTCACCTCCTATCTGCAGGAGAAAATCAGAGAGAAAAACGGCGATCCCGACCGTGAAACCTTAAGCGTCATCAAGACAAAAGACGGGAAAAATTATTTCGAAGATAGTTTACATAACTTCTGGCGTGTCTTCCCTTTTATTGAGGACACCTACTGTCTGGAAAAGGTAGAAAATGCCGGAGATTTTTACGACTGTGCACAGGCTTTCGGCAGCTTCCAGCGTCAGCTCGCCGACTATCCCGCAGAGACACTGCACGAGACGATCCCGCTCTTCCACCACACCCCTTCCCGTTTTCAGACGTTTCAGAAAGCGGTCAGGGAGGATCCTCTGGGACGTGCGGACAGTGTGCGGGAGGAGATTAACTTTGCCCTTGCCAGAGAGGCAGACACCCATGTCCTCACCGATCTTCTGGAAAAGGGGAAGCTGCCCCTGCGGGTGACCCACAACGACACAAAGCTGAACAATATTCTCTTTGACACCGTAACCAAAAAGGCGCTGTGCATCATTGATCTGGACACCGTGATGCCGGGGCTGTCCCTCTACGATTTCGGCGACGCCATCCGCACCGGCGCAAACACAGGCGCGGAGGATGAGACTGACCTGTCCAAAATCGGGCTGAACCTCTCCCTGTTCGAGACGTTCACGGCTGGATTTCTCACTGGCTGCGCTGGCAGCCTCACCCCGCTCGAGATCGAGCTTCTGCCTATGGGCGCGAAGCTCATGACCTACGAGTGCGGCATCCGCTTCCTTGCGGACTATCTGGTGGGCGACGTCTACTTCAAGATTCACAGAGAACACCACAACTTAGATCGCGCCAGAACGCAGTTTAAGCTGGTGGCGGATATGGAGGCAAAGTGGGAAGAAATGGCGGAGATCGTCAGGCGTTTAAGTCGTTGACAATCTCCTCAATGACAGAAACATCTTCTTCCAATTCTTCTGCAATTGCAGGGACTGGTTTGCCTTTGGCAAGTTTTTTCCGCACCAATTCCCTGCGGTTTTCTTCACGCCCTCTGGTCAATCCGATCTCTATTCCTTTTTCTATTCCTTTTTCTATTCCTTTTTCCATTCCTTCTTTTATGCCTTCTTCCTTCCCCTCACGAAAAAGCGTTCTGAAATGTTTTTTCTCATCATATTCTGTCAAAATCATATGCAGTACCTCCGCTTTCTGTTTGACCAGGATATCTCTAAGTATCCCCTTCTCAATACAGGTGTCTATCGCCGTGTGAACGGCTTCCTCCCGGCGCATTCCCTTTTTTATATTCTCTTCTATTTCCGAAGAAAACTCCGAATACTCCCACAGCCTGTGGCACTTCTCCATAAGTGCCCGGTTGTAGCCGCGGTTAATGTTCAGTACTTCACAGGTACATTCCAGACAGCCGCTCCCCCGTCCAGTCGGAAAGGCATCCGACAGATAGAGCAGCAGATTGTCAGTCTGCATACCGGCACCGTTATAAAAAACAATGTATACGGGCGTAGGCAGTTCTACGCGCTTCGTACCGTAAATGTCATCTTCTCGGGAGGCAAGAAGCCCTTCAAACTGCTGGGCAAAGTATAACATTCCCCGCAGAGGCATATTCGCATTCCATGTGCTCTGATGTTCATAGAGATTCAAGGTATTTCCGATCATAAAGGACAGATCATTCTTCATCTTCATAAAGATCACATCCTCCATGGTAATCACCTCAAGCTCCTCGGGATTTTGGTATGTACTGCCATTCAGTGCATTGTAAAGCTCCAGCAAATCTTTTTTCTCCCGGAATAGATGCCGGAAAAGTACATCCCTGTACTTACGGTTGTTTCTAAGCCGTTTCCACCAGCTGCCGTGTCTGAACCAATTTCTCTTGTTTCGTTTTACCATAGATTTTCCTCCATTATACAGTATTTTAAAAATAAATACAAGGGATTGTCTCCGAGGAATCCGGAAAGAATCTTAAGACCGCAAGCAGATGACCCGTCTGCGTTTTGCTTTGCATAGATTAAAAGATATCACAGACAACAGGAGGATGCAAGAAAAATATCCTGCAATCCTCCTGAAAATTAATTTCAAATCCATCTCCCTTCATAGAAATGCCGTGTCAGACCCCGCCGCAATCCATCGGATACACCCCGTCAAAACAGGCTTTACAGAGGGGCAGCCCCTCCGCCATCTTCTCCAGGTCTTCCAGCCGCATGTAGCCGAGGGAGTCCGCTCCGATCATCTCCCGTATCGCCTCCTCGCTGTGGTTCGCCGCGATGAGCTGAGAATTGGAGGGCACGTCGGTGCCGAAATAACAGGGATAGAGAAAGGGCGGCGAGCTGATTCTCACATGCACTTCTCTGGCTCCCGCCTCCTTCAACATGCGGATCAGGTTGGCTATGGTGGTTCCGCGCACAATGGAATCATCCACCAGCACGATCCGCTTATCCTTTACCGCCGATTCCAGCACACTAAGCTTCATACGGACGGCGGACTCCCGCTCCGTCTGGGTCGGCTTAATGAAAGTTCTCCCTATGTAGCCGTTCTTATAAAACGCCAGCCCGAATGGAATGCCGCTCTCCTGCGCGTATCCCTGCGCTGCCGGAAGCCCCGACTCCGGCACCCCGGTCACCAGATCCGCCTCCACGGGATAAGATTTTGCAAGCATCCTCCCCGCCCGGATTCGGGCGTCGTACACCCGCACACCGTCCATCGCGCTGTCCAGTCTGGCAAAATAAATATACTCAAAAATACAGTGGGCGCACTGTCCTTCTTTCGGCAGCATCTGCGACCTGACATCCCCGCCGGAAATCGTGACCACTTCACCCGGCAGAATATCCCTCACAAAAGAAGCACCCACAGCTTCCAGCGCGCAGGACTCCGAGGCGAGCACATAAGTCTCTCCCCGTTTTCCGAGGCACAGAGGTTTTAAGCCGTAAGGATCCCGCACGCCGATCAGCTTCCGGGGACTCATAATGACCAGCGCATAGCCGCCCTTTATTTTCAGAGCTGTCTTATAAACCGCCTCCTCCACCGTGGCGGAATGCACCCGCTCCCTCGCGATGTGGAAGGCGATCACCTCCGAGTCCGTGGTCGTGTGAAAAATCGCCCCATTCTGGATCAGCTCCCACTTTAACTCCGGCGTGTTGATCAGATTGCCGTTGTGGGCGAGAGCCAGTGTCCCCTTGATGTAAGAGAGCACAAGCGGCTGGGCGTTCTCAGCAACAGACGCCCCCGTGGTGGAATAGCGCACATGTCCCAGACCGATATTGCCGTCCATCTTCTCCAAAACTTCCTTCGTGAGCACCTCGCTCACCAGCCCTAGGTCCTTGTGAAAACACACGTTACCCCGCTCCCTGTCCGTTCTGGAAACCGCCATCCCACAGGCTTCCTGCCCCCTGTGCTGCAGGGCTGTCAGCCCGTAGTAAAGGGAGGGCGCCACGTTCTCCCCCTCCGGTCCGTACATGCCGAACACGCCGCATGCCTCTTTTATTTTGGTCATGTTATCTCCTCCGTTTTCTGACTCTGCTGACTCTCCCTGCGCGCATAGGCAGACTTGAAATGCTGTGTTTCTCCCATGCACGCAAGAAAGGACAAAGAAATCCTCCCAGACTTCTTTGTCCCAACGTGTTTATTCTACCACAGGCAGATTGGTTTTTCCAGTGTTCTTTCAAGAATCAGCGATCAATCACTCTTTGATTTTATCAATATCTACTCCCGCACCACCGACAGCACCCCGTCCGACATGCCATATACCACATCCGCCGCTGCCGCCACCGCCTCGTTGTGGGTCACCACGATCACGGCGTAGTTGTCCTCGTGCGCCAGCTTACAAAGAAGGTTCACGATCACCTTCTCATTCTGGCTGTCCAGATTGCCCGTGGGCTCGTCGGCGAGAAGAATCTCCCCGCCTGCGGCGATAGCTCTGGCGATTGCCACCCGCTGCTGCTCTCCGCCGCTGATCATCCCCGGCATCTTTTTGTAGAGCGTCTCCGGCAGTCCGACCTTCGCCAGATATTCCTGCGCCCTTGCCTTCGCCTCCTTCGCCGCGACATGCTGCAGCTCCATGGGGAACATCACATTCTCCATCACCGTCAGGAGGGGGAACAGATGAAACGCCTGATAGATCACGGAAGCACGGTTCAGACGGTAAGCGTCCCGGTTCATCTTCCGCATGTCCTGCCCCTCCACGGCAAGCATCCCTTCCGTGGGCACATCCAGCCCCGCAAGCAGGGACAGGAAAGTGCTCTTGCCGCTGCCGGATTTGCCCGTGATGGCGTACACCTTTCCCCTCTCAAAGGAGCAGTTCACTTCCGAGAGCGCCTTGGTCTTCTGATACTTTGTCTGGTAGATGTAACTCACATTTACCGCCTCAATGATTTTTTCCAAGTTTTCCTCCATTTCCACCGCCTGTGCGATCTATTCTCCCTGCTGCCGGCATTCGGCTGACCATCTATCTTATTTCCCCGCATCCGAAAGAAGCGCAAGCGGCTCCTCCCGCAGGTTCCCGTATATTCCCACAAAAGCCGTCCCCATCGTGAACAGGAAAACCAGCCCCCCGCAGACCGCCGATATCCGCCAATCCGTCTCCGTCAGATAGGCGGACTTTGCGACGCTGCTCCCGTCCGCGTTCTCATCTGTCAGCTCCTCCTCACTCTTTTCCATGCTAAACTGCACTTCCCCGTTGCTGAACCGGGTGTCGAAGGTTTCTGCGGACGCCATCTGCGCCGCCGCCTGCCCCGCGAAAAACTGCCCCGCAAGGCCGCCTGCCATACTGCCTGCAAGGGCGATCACAAAAACACCCGCAAGAAGGGAGCTGGCGCACGCAGCTTTCGTCATGCCGAGACACCGCTCGATGGCGGTCCGCTTTTTCTGTTTGGTGATAAAGAGATGACAGAAAAATATAACGATACAAACTGCACTGACAATACCCGTCGTCAGTAAAACGGCTGACATGGTCTGCATGTTTTTCAGCCCGCCCTCCAACTTGCTGTAACCGCCGTCGTAAAAGGTGATCTCCACATGATCGACCCCCTGCGCCTCCCACAGTCTTTTATAATTCTCGATGCTCTCGCTGCCGTTTGGAATCCGAAAGGACGTGGTGTAGCCCTTCATGGGTCCGTAGTACGCAATGTTATCCTCATTGCTGTTTTTGATGGAAGCGGTGGGAATGAATACCTCGTTTCTCTCAAGCAGATAGCCTTCTCCCCCTTCCAGCGTGCTGACACCCACATCATAGATTCCCTTAATCGTATAGTCGCTCTCCTCAAAAACCTCGTAAACACCGCCGTCAGCCTTTAACCTCCCGCCCCAGTTGCCCATACTTCCCAGATTCGCAGAAGTCGCGTAGTTGGCATAACGCAGCGCCAGATGCAGGGAATCTCCCACCTGAAAGCCATTCGCCCTGGCAAAGGCGGCTGAAATCAGACACACCCTGTTTCCCTGCTGATAGTCCTCCTCCGAAAGGAGTTCCCCCTCCGCAAGATACGCCTGTCTGTTGTAAAACGCCATGACCAGATTCAGGTCCTCCGTCGCCGTCACGGGAAAGGACAGATGCTTCGATCCGCGCAGCACACATTCCTCACAGAGCCGCAGCCAGTCCTGCCCTTCCTTCGTCTCATAAAATCCCGGCGTCACCTCCGCAATCCAGTTCCCCGTCAGATCGGTGGGCAGCCTTTTCCCGTCCGCGTCAGCCTGTGTGGAGTAAGGTCCATCCAACGGCTCATACTCAAATTTGGCTTCGGCGCCGTTTTCCTCCCAGTCATGGGCGTGCCCGTCCTCCAGAGCCATCACATAGGTCTTATCCGCATACAGCGGTTCCGGACTGTCATTGTTATGGTCGCACAGATAAAAGTAGAAAACGTTGGGCGGATACGTGCTGTACAGCACATTCTTAAGCTCCATCTTCACCGGACCCGCGGGCACGCAGTCCTCAAGCGGGGATGCCTCCACCACCATAAACTGCCATAAGCCGCCCTCACGCTCTTTAAATAAATAGTCCTGCGGCAGCGCCTCGTAGTAGGCACGCTGCTCCGGCCCGCTCAGATACCCGGCGCCCTCAAAGTCCAGCACATCGGGAGAAATGGTCTCACCATAAACCGCCCGGTTATAATACCGATAGTCCTCCTCGTCCGCATACCATACGGCTCGCTGTTCGGTCCGCTCCGGCGTCTGCTCCACCGTGCCTATGGTCACAAAGATCTCCTCAAACCGCCGCATATTGTCCCCACAGAGCTTCCAGAGACTCCCTCCCGCGCAGACCAGCGCCACCGTAAAGGAGAGCAGCAGTAAGAAGAGCGCCGTCTTCACCGGGGTACGTATAAGTCTTGTTAAGGTGTTTCTAGCGATTCTCATAAAAATCTCCATTCCCCCGCCAGACCGGCGGCACAAATAGTAATGAAAGCATTCTCCTGTTCTTAATCTTTCTTCGTCAACATCTCCATCACACTCAACCTGTGGAGCGCCAGAATCGCCATCGCCGCCCCCGACAGAAAGGCAAGGAAAAACGCCGCTCCCGACAGGACCAGCACACCCACCGCAGGGCGCAGGAAAACCGCCGCCAACAGACTCCCCAAAATGCATGCCGCCGTCTCCACAAGCGCCGTCTCCCCGAAGAGCAGGAAAAAGCTTCTGCCCCGTCCCGTGCCAAGAGAGCGCAGGAGCGCGTACTCCTCCCGCCTGCTCTGCAGGGAGAGATAACTGCAAAGATACCCGATAAAAATAACAATCGCCGCAAGAAACGGAAGCATTCCACGAAGGAGCGCCAGATTCTTCGACAGCGTCTCCGCCGAACGGATAAACGCCTCGTCCATGATCGTCAGCGCATTGCCGTCCGTGCGATGTCTGGCACGGGTGATCACCGACAGAAACTTCACCTCGTCGTGCATCTGCGCCTTCAGCGCATTGAGCTGAAACGGATCCTTCACCACAAAAGAGCCGGAGTCCGCATAAAAATCAATGCCCTGACTGTGGTAAGTCTCACGCATATAGTCCAAGGGGAGAATGATCTCCGGCGGCACCCAGTTCCCCCGAAAGTCCCCGATCTGCATACTTCCCACAATCCTGTATGTATCCGTGACCAACGGCTCGATAAAGACCTCGCTTCCCTCCGATGCGTAGCGGTAGTAAAATATAGTCAACATAACATCATCCCCAGGACGCAGCCCCTTCTCCTCCATAAGGGCGGCATCCAGAATGCATACCTTTTCTGCCGTCTCAAGAATGTCCGCGTCCACGCCATCCAGCCAGGTGATCTCCTCCCTTTTCATGCCGGAGACACCCTCCGGCACGTTCATGCCCATGCCGTAATAGTTCAGGTTTTCTTTATAGTCCTCCACGGTAAACGCACCGAATCCGAATTTCAGGCGCACGGTAAAAACCGGGTCCTTCACATACTCGGATTCCCGCACACCCATCATACGGTCCTCCCGGATCGTCATACCCTCCCGCTGGGACCCGTTCAATGTGCTGATCCTCGCCGTGACCTCAAGCACATTGGGGAGATCTGTGAGCTGCTTCTCCGTGCTGTCCATATTGCCCGCGTAGACGTCCAGAATCAGAACGGTCATCACGCCGATCAGAATATGCAGGATGCTCTTTTTTCTGTGCCGCACAATATTTCTGGCAGTCTGCCTTATAAAAAACTTCATGCTTTTTCCTCCGTGTCAGAACAGTAAGCCTGTTTTCCTTGTCCCGATATGCTATTTCTTATGTCGGTCCTTTTTATATGCTTTGCTCTCCCACACGCGTTTCAGTTCGGCGTAACACTTCCCGTTCTCCTTGGTCAGTTCCAGTTCCAGCGCAGCCTGCCGTTCCCGGTTCTCATCCACGATCCAGAGTGATAAGTTCCCTTGAAAAACCCGTCCCGCGTCCTCCGCCCGCTCCGGCGCCACCCTCCACACAATTTTGCCGCCTCTTTCCGTGATGAAATCGTCCCTGAGCGTGGTAAACTGCTTGTCATAAAGATACTTCTCCGGCACCTCCAGCCGAAAGGTACAGCTATAAGGATAATAATTACACCTCCCCATTTCATCAAAGGGCTCCATGTACTCATCCTCCCCGACCGTATCAAAAGGTTCCATCTTCAGTTGAATCCGTTCCCCTTCTAACAGTTTCTGCCACCCGAACTCCTCCGTTGCGGCATAGACTACCACATCGTCCCCGATCACCCCCGGTCTGGCAAAACACAGGAGGGAAAGAAGCAGACATGCCGCCAAAACTGCCGCCGGTATTCTGGGCGTCAGCTTTCTCCTGCCGTGTCTTCCCGCTTTCACGCCCGCTATGATGCGTTCCCTCGCGGGCGCATCCGGCACAATCTGCAGGACTGCCCCACGCAGACGGCTCTCCATCACGCTGCCTCCCTGCGGTATCTCTGCCCCCTGTGGTGAATGCTGCTTTTCTTCTTCCATTCCCAGTTCCTTTTCTGACTTTTCCCTATCTTTCAATTTTTTTTCATCCCGCTCGTCTATCTCCACGACATGCCCACTCCTTTCTCAGACACGACCTTTCTGATTTCTCGGTACGTTTCCGGCACGCTGCTTTCTCACAGACTTACCTGCCGCGCGTTCCTCTCGCTATCCCGTCTCCTGCAAAAGCCCCCGCAGTTTTTCCCGTCCCCGCTCCAGACGTTTTCTGACCGCAGACTCCGAAAGCCCAAGCATGCCCGCAATCTCCCTTCCCTGATACCCTTCCACATAGTGCAGAAGCAGTACCTCCCTGTATTTGAAAGGCAAAAGCAGAAGGCTGTCCATCAACAGCGTGTCCTCCTCCTTTTCGTAGTATCTGGAAAGCTGCTCCACCGAGATCTTCGGGTGATTTTTATAAAAGCGCAGCCTGTTTTTACAGAGATTGCTGTCCACCCGGATGAGCCATGCCTTTCGGTGCTCCTCCGTCTCGAACGATTTCCCTCTCTCCCTCTGTTCCATATATTTAATCAGTGTATCCTGCACCACATCCTCAGCGTCAAAGACGTTCTTCATCATCACAAAAGCAATCCGGTAAAGCATACTGCCGTATGTTCTGAAAATCTCCTCCACGCTCTGATCCGGGCTGTCCGTCCTCTTCTCCAACATGTCACCGCCTTCGGGCGTCCCCGTTTTTCTCCCACATTTCATTCAAACCGCCATGCTACAGCTCTGCCGTAGCTCAAATATCAAATACTTTTCGCATTTCTTACACTAATAAAACACACAGCCATACAAAAATGTGACACACACACCCAATTTTTGTATGGAAATTTTTTCAATATGGCAATCCGCTCCTGCCGCTTATAGAAAACCCATTCAGACACCTGCACCTGCTTTACGGGATGGTCGGTTTATTGCGTTTCCGATACTCCTTCGGGGAACATCCCACCCGTTTTAAAAACTGCCTGTTAAAGTTGGAAAGATTGCTGTAACCGCAGGCAAAAGCGATATCCGCGATCTGCTCCGTGCTGTCGCCAAGCGCTTCGCACGCGGCACGGATCCGAAGCTGTGACAGGTGCTCGATTGCTCCGATTCCCACCGCCTGTCGAAAACACCTCATAAAGTGGCTTTTGCTCAGGTGCACCAGCTCCGCAAGCCGCTCCACCGTAATATCCTCCCTGAAATGCTGCGCCATATACTCAAGTGCCGGGCGTATGGTTTCCGTCCCGCCTTCTATGCCGTCCGTTTCAAACAAAATCTCCCCGCTCTCCTCCAGAATCCAGATCAGGCGCAGGAGTTCGCTCTTTAACAGCAGATCTGCGCGTGCCGAATTATCGTGCACGCAGGAAAAGACCCTCTCAGCCAGAGACAGCAGTTCCTCATAGACCGCCGCGTCCCTGCGTATGCAGACACTCGTGCAGACACTGCCCTTTACCATCGGACGGATACATTCATTTGTACAGCGGTCCCCACTGCCCATGCCAAGCATGACAGGATGGAACACAAGCGCGTCATATACCAGTATTCCGGCGTCCGCTCTCAAACCATTACCGTCACAGCCGCCATCCCCGTTATCCGGCTTCACTGCTTCCGTGCAGACCTTCTGCTCCCGGCACAGATAAGCGGCATGCAGCATGTTGGGCGGCACGAGCAGAAGTTCCCCCTCTTCCGCCTCCAGCTTCCGGCTGCCGCAGATAAACTCCCCCCTGCCCTGCCGAATATGAATCAGTTCAAACTCGCTGTGCCAGTGTACAGGCACATTCACAAACCATTCCGGCAGTCTGCACTCATAATAGCTGTAAGGTATCCATGTGGTGCTGTGCTGTCTCTTTTCCTGCGTCTCTCTGTCCGGCATTCTCCTGCCACCTTCCTTTTTGTATTCTGTCGTCATCTCCCGCCTGGAGCCATTCTGTTCCCACATTTCTCCAATATGATATAAAAGTATCATTATGAGGTAGTATTTCAATAGCATTAGCAATCCAAGTAATAATATTATACTATTATAGCCGACATATCTCAATTGTTCCAGAAAGACGTACTGAAACAATATATGGGAGAATTAAAGCATGTGAACTGTAATATTTTTATGGACATTTGACACAGAATAAGAGAAAAAGGAGGCAGATTATGACATTTGAAAAGGAAAACGGCGCGCTGGTATGCCGCCGGATGGGCGAGACGCTTCGCGTTGAGCCATGGGGAAAGGATTCATTCCGGGTACGCGCCGCCCTGTCACCGAAATTTACCGGAAACGACTGGGCATTGACCGAAACAGTCGAAAAATGTGACACACAGATTACCATTGAGGAGGAAGACCATTGGGTCGGCGACGGCACCATTGACAAACGTCCGATTGCCTCCATTGTAAACGGCAGGCTCAAGGCAGTCGTCAACTTCGCGGGCATCATCACCTTCTACCGCGACCACAAGCTGATCCTGCGGGAGTATTTCAGATACTATGACGGCACGCTCTCCAAAGAAAGCCGATGCTTAAAGCTGCTCAACAGAGAATGGAAGGGCGTGACCGGCGGCAGCGAATATTCCCTGAATGTAAAATTCGAAAGTGACAGAAAGGAAAAGATCTTCGGCATGGGGCAGTACCAGCAGGATTGTCTGGACTTAAAAGGCTGCGTGCTGGAACTGGCACAGCGCAACTCCCAGATTACCGTTCCCTTCGCCGTCTCTTCCCTCGGCTACGGTTTCCTCTGGAACAACCCTGCCGTGGGACGTGTCAGCTTCGGAAAGAATTACACGGAGTGGATCGCCCGTGCCACCAAGGAGATGGATTACTGGATTACCGCAGCGGACACGCCGAAGCAGATTCTTGAAAACTACACTGCCGTTACGGGACGCGCGGAAATGTTCCCCGAAAACCTGATGGGGCTGTGGCAGTGCAAGCTCCGCTACCGCACGCAGGATGAAGTTTTGAGCGTGGCGCGCCAGTATCAGAAAGAGGGGATCAAAATCGACCAGATCGTTATCGACTTCTTCCACTGGACGGTGCAGGGCGACTGGAAATTTGACAAAAAATACTGGCCCGACCCGAAGGCAATGGTGGACGAACTGCATAGTATGGGCATCAAGGTCATCGTTTCGGTGTGGCCTTCCGTGGACCGGAAGAGCGAAAACTTCGATCCCATGATGGAGCGCGGTCTGCTCATCAAAACCGAGCGCGGTGCGGCACAGACCTACGACTATCAGGGCGACTGCGTGGAAATCGATCCTTTCAATCCAGAAACCCGCAAATATGTGTGGGATGTGTGCAAAAAGAATTATTATGACTACGGCATTGACGCTTTCTGGCTGGACAACTCAGAACCCGATTACGGCGTGTACGACTTTGAAAACTACCGCTACTTTGACGGTCCCGCACTGGCGGTGAGCAACCTCTACCCGCAGATGTACAGCCGCGTATTCTACGACGAAATGACCAGACTGCAGCGGGAACCCGTTGTAAATCTGCTGCGCTGTGCCTGGGCGGGCTCCCAGAAATATGGCAACGTTGTGTGGTCCGGGGATGTGCCGAGCACCTTTGAAGCCTTTGCCGACCAGATCCAGTGCGGCCTGAACATGGGACTGGCCGGCATTCCCTGGTGGACAACGGATATCGGCGGCTTTATGACCGACGACGTGAACGACCCTGATTTCCGGCAGCTTCTGATCCGCTGGTATCAGTTCGCCGTGTACTCACCTGTGCTTCGCATGCACGGTGACAGAGGTCCCTACAATATTCCGCCCCTCGACGACAGGGACTGGGGCGGCGGCTATCTCCATACCGGTCAGCCCAACGAGCTCTGGAGCTACGGGGAAGACAATTACGCTATTATGAAGAAATATTACGACGTCCGCATCTCACTGCACGACTATATCAGAGAACTGTATGAGGAAGCACACGAGAACGGTTCCCCTCTTCTGCGCACCATGTTCTATGAGTTTCCAGATGACAATAAGTGCTGGGAGGCGGAAGACCAGTATATGTTCGGCAGCCGTTTCCTCGTCGCGCCGATCCTGCATCTGAACGAATGGAACCGTGATGTCTACCTTCCCGACGGCACGTGGAAACTGACCTCCACAGGGGAAACCTTCGAAGGCGGGCAGACAGTAAACGTGGACGCACCCATCGACTATATGCCGGTGTTCGAGCGTCTGGTTTAAATCCTGCTTATGCGCGCAAAAAAAGAAGGATGGAAAACAGGGCACCCTGCATTCCATCCTCCTTTTTGTATGTAATAACCCTCTCTTCCTTTTGAAACCTTACTTTTCCGGCAGTACAAACTTGGCAATCAATTCGTCCAAAGAAACCGCCTGCGCCGACAGCTCCTCGCTGGTAGCGGAAGACTCCTCCGCAACCGCCGCGTTTGTCTGGATGACGTCGGAAATCTGGTCTACGCCCAGTTCCGCCTCTTTCATGGTAGCCATCTGGTTCGAGGAAATCGTGCTGAGTTCCTTGGAGGAATCCGCCACCTTCCTGATGCCTTCCACTACGACAGCCAGCGACTCAACCGCGCGCTCCGCCACCTTGTTGCCGTTCTCAACCTCTCTCATGGTGCCCTCAATCAGCGCCCTGGTATCCACAGCTGACTTGCTGCTCTGTTCTGCAAGCTGCCTGATCTGATCAGCCACAACGGAGAACCCGCGTCCCGCTTCTCCCGCTCTCGCCGCCTCGATGGACGCATTCAGGGAAAGCATGTTCGTCTCGGACGCAATATTTTCAATCTCGGAAATAATATTCCCGATCTTGTGGGAAGCCTCGCTGATGCGGCCCATAGCCTCCACCATTTCCTTCATATCGCCGCTGCTGCGGTCAGCCACATCCGCATATTCCTGAGACTGCTTGTAAGCGTCCTCCGCGGAATCCGCCGCGCGTCTCGCCGCCTCCGAAATCGTCGTGATCGTCGCGTGCAGCTCCTGCACCGCGCCCGCCTGCTCTGTCGCGCCTTCCGCAAGGCTCTGGGAAGTATCTGCCAAATTGGAAGAACCTGCAGAAACCTGCTCCGAGGACATCCCGATGTAACGGAGCGTGTCGACCATATTGTCCCGCAGCTGCTTCAGGGAATCGAATATCTGACGGAACTCTCCCTTGTACCGCTCGCTGTCCTTTGAGCGGATGACAAAGTTGGAATTCGACATCTCGCCCAGAATATATTCCAGATCATAAATGACAAACATAAGCGTCTCAGCCATATCCTTCGCCGAGCCGATGATATCAGCCACTTCATCCTCCGACTGTGTTTCCGGGAAAGGTGAGGACAGATCGCCCTCAGCAAACTGCGCCAGTCTGTCGCTTAACTGGGACAGCGGTGCGGAAATGTTTCCCGCTATGTGTCTTCCCAGACGGATGGAAGTGAAAACCGCTATAAGGATAATCACCGCAATCGCAATCCCAAGTACGATGCAGACAATTGTAAGCATCGTGGAAGTGCTGTTTCCGCGGTCCACCTTGATATCCATAATTTCAATCAGGTCGTCGTTGATATCCTCATAGAGCGGAGCAAGCTCGTTGATCGCCCGCTCCTGCGCAATGGCACACTGCTCTCTGTCCGTAACGCCACCCTGCACGATAATCTCATTATCAAGCGCCCAGTAGGCGGGCAGCTTGGAGCTGATATCCGCATACACCTTCTTGTTCTCCTCGGACACCATAGCCTTTTCCAACGCCTCAAAGCTGGAAGTGAAGTTTTCTATGCTCGCCGTGTGCGAAGCTTTCAGGCTCTCTATCGTGGCTTCATCATCATAACCGATGACACCGCGCATCGTCGATCTCGATTCCGCGAAATAAGTCATCGCCTTACCCACGTCACCCTGCGCAAATCCGTAAACCTTCAGCGCGTTCGAGTATCTCATTGCCACAACAATCATAACAATCAAAGCTACCACCGCAACCGCTGCCGGAATCCCTGACGCGATCACAAATCCACGCACCAGACGTTCCTTAATCCGATACTTATTCAGTTTTTCATACATTCCTATTCCCTCCTATGCACTGCCATAGAACCGTTCAAAGCCCTCTCCCCTTGCAGAAACTTTGCTGTCTCCCGGGACTTTGATCAGACTTGCAGCAAATGATCAGACATGAAACAAAACTGCCATTACATCGCTCATCCTACAGCTATACAGTCGAGAACAATGAAACGCTGTATTTCTAACTGTTAGAAAACCGACAATTCCCCGTGCTTTTGTCTGAGTTACTTTTTACATTCTCAATTATAGCACTTTTTACTAAAAAATCCACACAAAAGCTGCTAAAATGTGTAAAAATCGCTTATCAGAATTTTCTTGTTTTATTTAAAGTTAACAAATTACCCTCCCCCCTTGAAAAAAGCCCATAAATCAGTGAAAACCCGCACAGCGGTTTATTCCCTATGCCGCCATCTCCACCGCCGTGTTCAAATACCCGTACTCCCCAAGCTCCTCCTTTGCACGTTTAAGAAGCTCCTCTCCCGCTCCAGAAAAATATTCATCAGAACGGTAATGTAGGTAATCACCACAATGTTTTTCCGTAAACCTCTTCTTCCATCAGACGATCCGTATGCCACCAAAATACATCCCCTTCTTCCGACGAAATCATCTCATTTGACACATACTGAAAACCGCCCTCTCCAAGCGGACGGACGACGGTTTTATGGGAAAAGGATTTCGACGTGTTTTCCTTCGGATATACCGCATTGACGGTCAGCGTGATTGTTCCATCCTCATTCTCTGTGTAATCCACGACTTCCGGATACGGAATATCCGAATATTCAGAGTCATAAAATCCCCTCGGTCTGTATTCATAAGCGGCATTCTCTGACAGATATGCCGTTTTCTCCCGAAGCGTTGCCTGGTCTGTCTTAAAATGCGCCGTCACGACATTTTCAAAGATATTCTCCGGAATCTCATATACGGACTCTGTTTCTGCCGCGCCATTTGCGGTATAGGAATGGGACTGCCCATGCAGAATCGGATAAAAGCGGTCAAAAATATCATAAAAATCCAGACTGCCAAAATCTTCCTCGCTCCAATTTGTCAGAAACATATTGTTCCGCTCATAACCGACAGGCAGGATATATTTTCGGTTCAGTTCCCTGCAAGTTTCGGAAAGCGGCAGAATCCGCAGCGCGGTATATTCCGAGGCGTCGCTTAACGTAAGGACATAATTTTCGTCCGAAAAATAGCTGCCACCGAAAAATAAGTACCCCTCCTCTGTATACTGCCAAAAATCAGCCGGATAACTCCCCTCATTTTTCTTCTGCAGTTGTCCATTTTCATCATATTGATCATATTCCCTGTTTACGTTTACATGTCCGTCCCGCGTCTGCAGGTCATACTTGTGAAAGCCCGTCCCGTCAAACACGAGCAGAGTCATTTTCGCACTTTCTTTTTGCTCAACCGCCCTGCAAAACGCCAGCGCATGCTCCGGGTTCGTCATATCAACCTGATTTTCCATGTCCACAGCACATAGACCATACTCGCCAAGCCTTGCAATCATGCGCCGCTTTGTATCAAGGCTTCCTAATGTATTTTCGTTCGCTGCCTCAGAATAAATATCATTCAAAATTTCCGCTATGGTTTGCGCATCGACAGATTCCTTTTCTCCAAAAACGGCGGTTTTGTCATCCGCCTGTGCGCTCCCGATATCCGTATTCTCCGATGCCCGATTGCCGCAGCCGGTCGGTATCAACGTTATCATGCACACCACTGCAAAGAAAAGACATTTCCCGATTTTCTTTTTACACAGCATCATTTCTCCCCTTATTAATATTTTCAAGTTATCGCACTTGCAGTTTAGCAAATGTCGGCACGTCATCTTTCTACAATAACAGATGCCCCTTTCGACTTGTCCCCATTTAGCCACTGCCATTTTTCAGACAGCTCGATTTTACCGTTATCCAAAACCCGCGGCACACTATGGCAGACACCGACCCGCACCTGCTCTTGTTCATTGATGTGCTGATAATAAAAATCCAGTTCCCCATTCTCAGCTGCCGTTCCTACTAAATAACCTCTGACAATTTCTCCACCCGAATAATCCGCCCATACAATATTATCTCTTTGGTGATATGAAAATACGGTATTTCCGTCCACTTCACCGTTTTCGGTATTTTCCCTCGGGACAAAAAATTTGCCGTCATAACAAATATCGGTCGTGGTATGCGGCAAAGATTTCGCCATAATTTCATACACAAGCACCCTTCCATTCTCCACATCCCATTTCTCATGCCGGATTGTCTGATAACCTCTTTTTTCATACAAATGGCTTGCCGGCAGGGACGCGTCTAAATATGCCATATCGTATTTCACGCTGATTTCATTTTCCAGGCACTGCATGATATAGCTTCCATATCCTTTCCCTTGATATTCCGGTTTTACATAGACCCTCGTTATATGATCATCTTTATAGCATCCCGTTCCCACAATTCCGTCGTCATCCCGCAGCACACCGACAAAACCGGCTGCGATATCCTTGCATATGTTTTCTCTGCAATGAAGCTTACAAAAAAAATCTACCACCTCCTGCGGATAATACCGGGGATAAATGGCTCTTATGGTATCCTGCACAATCATCAGGATTTCTTCCGTATCGCTTTCCGCTGCTTTTATGTATTCCATGGTCCTTTCCTCCGTAGATTCATTCCGCCAATTTATGCAAGTTATATTACCACAAATACTACTTTATGTATATGCTAATGCTCATAATAAATCGAATCAAAGGAGTACCCAAAAGAACCCCCTTATATTTCTATAAGAGGGTCCTGTCCATTCAATCATTCTTATCTTTCTTTTCCTTGTCCTTCTCCGCTTTCTCCTTCTTCCGCTCCTCCATCTTGTCAATCGCCTGTTTCATGGCATCCAGGTTTTTGTCCTTTTCCGTCGTCTTATCCCCCACTTTTTTATCGACCGAACTGGAGAACATTTTCGACAGTGCGTCCGAGTAATTGCCGTTTCGTGTGTAGATTCCCTTCGCCCTCGCGGCAGCCGCCGCACTGGATGCCGCCCGGCTGATACTTCCCGCCTTCTGGGCAACTCTGTCCGCAAAGGAACCGTGGCCTGAAAACGTCGATCTCAGCGTATTGATGTTCGCCTTTTTCAAGTCATCCTCGTCCAGTTCCAGCTTATTTCCCCTACCGATGTTTAGGCCGATCTTCGAGAGCAGTTTCTGCGTTTTATCCGTCATATCGGTCATCCAGACCGCCTGTTGAAGCACCTTTTTGGTATCCGAGCTTCCTGCCTGCTCCACCACGGCATTGTAATCCTCTACAAAGGATTTCACCGCTTTTGTGATGGCATCCCAGTCATAATCCTCTGTCTCGATTTCCTCCCCGGTCTCTTCATCCTTTTTTGTGATCTTCTTCTTTTCCCAGAGGGCGGAATCACCAAGCGCCTCCGCTGATTTTTTCAAAGCATCCGCGTTCGAGCGCATCAGTGTCAGCTTCTGCGCACTGTCTCCCGACGCCGATGCCTGCTTTTCCGCTTCCTGTCTGGCACAGTACGCTTTCATCAGCTTTCCGTAGCTTCCGTTTTTGATCGAGGCATAGTCCGAAAGCAGGTTTCCACTGGCATTGGCCGTCCCGCCCAGAAGAGGGGACACGTCATAGCCTGAATCCAGATTCGAAAAATTTAAATAATCATTTGCCATCTCAATCTTCCTCCTTTTTATCGTTCACTTTCCTTTTGCATACTCTATTTTTGCTTTTCAATACCTGTTTCGGAAACAGCCTTTTCAAAATAAACCGATATGCTGTGGAATGCCCTTTTTCCGCTGTAAAAACCACCGCCGGACAGCAGCGTTTTAGAGCATGTTTCACATTCTCCTTAAATCATTTATTGAACAGCATTTTTGCAAAAAAGTCTTGCATCCTGCCTGCGCATAATAGTAAAATATAAATAAATATATCAACACGCGGAGAAAACACATCATCCTTTAGGAACCGTTAATAATCAACTATACCGTTCTTTAACCGTTCCTTAGTGGGGGAAGGAGATGCTATTATGGGAATAGGCGGAGTTACATCAGCAAACAGCATGTCGGTCATGCAGATGCCTTGGACCGATTTAAAAGATCACAAGAGCAAAAACATTCAAAATGAGATCACGGAAGTACAGCAGCAGCTACAGAAGCTCTCTTCCACAGAGGAGCCTTCAGCCAACGAGAAAGCGGATGAACGCAGGAAACTGCAGAAGGAAAAATCCAGTCTCGACAATGAGCTGAAACAGCATCAGGAGGAACTTCTCCGCTCACAGAAAAGAGAGGCTATGCTGGCGGAGCTTCGAAAAGCGCAGAACCCGACCAATGAGGAAGAGACAAAAGACGAAGCTCAGGCGGCCGATACCTCCTCAGACACAGCAGTTGATGGGAAACGGCCCGTCGATGAGCCACAGACCGCACAGCCGGGAACCGTCATCACCCAGAACAGCGACGGCACCGTTATCTTGAAGGAAGTTATGAAACAGGCGGATAACAGTGATGCGGATCAGGAGACCGCGCCGACCGACGAATCCGGGGCAGCGGCCGTCACCGCGGCGGAATCGGAACCCGAGGACGACAAAACTGAGACTGATCCCGCTGAAGAGTTCAGACCTACCGAAAAGGAAATGCATTCTATGGTATCTGCGGATTCTTCCATGCAGATTGCAAACCGTCAGGGCGCGCTCGTGACCAAGACAAACGACGGTATTGCCATCTTAAAAGGCGAGATCAAACAGGATGAATACCGCGGCACAGATACGGAGAGAAAGCAGGCGGAACTCAAGGAAATGCAAAAGCAGAACGAGCGGGCACAGGCATACCAGCTCTCCTTCTTACACAATGCAAGCAGCGCGATGCAGACAGCGGCTGAAACGGATGCATCCGCCAAGGACAGCGGAAACGCTGCGGAAAGAACCTTTTATGTCAGCGGCCTGCATGTGCCGCAGGATGAACAGGCAGCGCAGCAGGGATTTCAGGTTGCCATCGCGTAGCCAGACATTTATATCACCATATGGAACATGTTAAAAAAGAGTACAGAGGATTGCATCAATCCTGCCTGTACTCTTTTCTTATACTCTCCTGGTTATGAAGGACTGTAGGAGCACTCCCCTGCTCTCATCGGTCTGCGAAGCCGCCTGCCTAATGGGCCGTATCCACAATGGCAATGCTGGAATCTCCCTGCATTGCCTGCTCGATGACAGCGGCCTGCAGCTTCTGGAACGATCCGTGCGAGGAAGTTGCCCCGGACAGGGCGTCGATCTGCGTTTCCCCCTGTCCTTCCAAAAGCTGCCCTGCATAATAGCGGGTGTACTCGTTCGGATAGGTGCCATTGCTGTGTAACATCGTCTGCATATATGCATTATCCCAGCTTTTGATAAAGCCGCTGGCGTTCTCCGCGTTATACTCCACAGAAACTATACTTCCTCCTTTGACCATAATCGTGATATATTCTTTCCATCCAAAATTGAAATCAGCCGCTTGTGCGGTATAATAGCCATCCTGAAGTCCTGTCTGTTCCCCGCAGGCTGTAAACAGCATCATACCTGCCAGAATCAGTGCTATGCTCAACATCCGTTTCATATGTCATACTCCTCCTTCAAAGCAAATTTCTTCACCTGCGCCTGAAGTTCCTCGGCCTCCTTTGCCAGAAGGCCGCTGGACTGACTTGTTCCGCCCGCGTTCTGCAGATTCCTGTCCGCAATATCGGAAATGACAGCGATCCGCTCCTCCATGCTGGTCAGCGCGTTCTCCTGCCCCTGCACTGCCGCTACCAGCTGGTCTGAGATGGTGCTGATCTCGGTGGAAACGCCATAGATGGACCGCAGGGACTCCGCCGTGCTCGCATTCAGCTCCACGCCCGTCTGGATAACGGCTCTGGTGTTTGCCACAATTTCCACTGCGCTCTGGGCCGCCTTCGCACTTTTTCCTGCCAGATCTTTCACCTCTTCCGCCACAACGGCGAATCCCTTGCCTGCGCTTCCGGCATGGGCCGCCTCCACGGAAGCGTTCAGCGCCAGAATACTTGTCTGGAACGCAATATCGTCAATGGATTTGGCAATGGTTGTAATCTCCTGGGCATGTAAGCTGATATCATCCATCGCATTGGAAAGGGCCGACATCTGCGTATTCGCCTCCTGCACCTTTCTCGTAATTTCCACCGTCATCGTCCGTGTCTGATTGCTGCTCTTTGTCACACCGGCAAGCTGCTCCTTGACATGAGTCACCTCATCAACCAGCGCTTCCGTCGCCTGATTCTGTTCCAGAGATGCCTCATGCAGCTGTCCCGACTGTCCGCTCAGCTCATCCGCCATATTGGCGAGGCGGGTCGCTGCCGCGCGAAATCCTGTTATGGTCTCGTTCATGGACCGCAGGATGTTGCCAAGACTGTTTCTGATCTGTGTAAAGTCTCCCTGATACTCCACCTGCGGCTCAATCTGTAGGTCACCGTCTGCAACTCCGCTGAGTACCTGACGGATATCTGATATGTACCTGTTAAGGCTCTCCACCGTGTCCGCCAGAGTCCTTGTCATAATCTCCAGCTCATCCCCGGAGCTTAAATTGATCACCTCCGTATGCAGATCCCCGTCTGCGAGGGAAATCATGCGATTTGTCACATTCTTCACCGGCCTTGAGATGGATCGGGCCATCTTCAGAATCAGCAGAATGGAGATCACCAGTACTACCAGGGTACATATCCCCGCCACTACCATCGCCTGGTCAATCAGATTATCGTAATCCTCCTTTGGCACCTGAATCACTAACGACCACTGTGTGCCGCGTACAGGAGAAAACGCCGCCAGCATCTGCTGCCCGTCCACGGTAAATTCTGTGGATCCCGTCTCTCCGGTGGTCACACTCTTGATTGCTTCCTCGCTGCCGCCGCTAAGCTCTAACAGCGTGACTCCGCTTTTCACTTTCTCCTGATCCGGGTGTCCCGTGACAATTCCCTCCCGGTTCACCATGTAAGCCATGCCGTTTTTGCCTATATTGATGCTGCTGAGCACATCGTTCAGCGCATCATATTTGTAGATGCCTACCAGATAGTAAACAGTCTCGCCCTCCGCTTTCACCGGCATACCGATGGTGATGCCAAGCTTATCCTGAAAAACAGTGCTTGTATACGTCGTCAGATTGTCCGTCTCCTGTAAGAGCGACAGAAAACCGGCATCCAGACTCTCAGCCGCACCGTCTATTCCCTGGACAAGACTGCCGTTCAGATCATACAGGGCAATCGTGTGAAACTCATAAACCTCGGCTGCCTCTGTCAAAACCGTTTTCCAGCCTTCCATCTCCGCGTCCGCCCCGGAGGTCCCTGTTTCCTCTCCCCCAAAGCCCACTATGTTCATTCTTGAATCCCCGGCAAGCACCATCATCCGATCAGCCAGCATATGAATGTTGGCTTCCACTGTCTTAGCTGACTGCCTTGCCATAGGCTGCAGACTGTCCAGCAGAATGCTGTTCGCCAGTGACTGCATGGAAAGTGCCATAATCACACAGCACACTGCCACCAATACCAAAATATTGAGTGTGGTGTTCCTCAATATTCTTCCATTGAGACTCCTCCTCACTTTGCGGCCAGAGCGGGAGTCTGACTTATTCGCTACCATGTACACATCGCTCCTTTTTCTCCATATTTCTTTGTTTCTACACATAGCAAAAGCCCACTTAATCCCCCGGGGGCTGCATCCGTTTCCCTGTGCCGGTGGTCCATAGACTTTGATGATATCATACCACGAACACTTCATAAAGGGAAGCCTTTTCTGGTACTTTTGACACAACAATAAATCTTCCCCTAAAAATGAAAGTGTGATATAATACCGTCGGTTTCAAGAAGTTCGGAAACACAATTTGTGGTAATGTGAATCAGCGAGCGAGATCGCGTCAGGCATAAAAGAGTCATAAGATGATGGATAAGTGGACACAGCAGATTAACAGAATAATCAGCATCGCATTAGTCATATCGCTTCTCTTCGCCGGAATGTATGTGGATATCGTTCCAGCCGAAGATCTGTTTGTGTATGACATGACCGGGAAAGCGGCCGCAAGTCTCGCCCCCGCCCAGTCAGATACCAATAACGATGCCATATGTACAGCGGAGCTGCCCGCAGTTCAGAACGCAGATCTGCAGTCACGTACAAGCTATCAGCAGCAGTACCGGGAAACCAATGAGTTTCTCTATTTGCAATGCTTTGGATCCCGGTCTTTATCACATGGAAACTCTTGTATACACCATATAACAACCTATTTGTTCTATCGGACGCAGACAGAACTGCTCACGGAATATATGTATCAGTCCGATGGAAAAAAGCGAATCTAAAGCTGTATCTGTGGAAAAGTGTAAAGTATCATTACAATAACAGTTTTAGAAAGAAGGTAAATATATGTTGACACAGGTTATTGCAGTAATTATTTTTATTGCAATGTTTCTTTTTATTGTGACCGAAATTGTGGAGAGGCACGTTGTTTCGCTTGTCTGCGCACTGTTGACGGTCATTTTCGTCTTTGGTCTGGGAATGCACAGTATGCAGGCGGTCATTGAAACGCTGAACATCAAAAGCATTTTTATGACAGAGTTCTGGTATCTGTCGGGTGAGACGTCGGGAAACAGTTCCGGCATCAACTGGGAGACCATCCTGTTTATTTTCGGCATGATGGTTATGGTGGAAGGCATGGCGCGCGTCGGCTTTTTCAGATGGCTCTGTATGCGGATTGCCAGACTCGTAAACTACCAGGTCATACCGCTGTTTGTCACTTTTATGATTTTATCAACCATACTGGCGATGTTTATCGACAGCATCACCGTGATTCTATTTTTGGCTGCTGTGACGATTGAACTTTCACAGCTTCTAAAATTCAATCCGATCCCCATGATTTTATCCGAAATTTTTTGTGCGAATCTGGGCGGCTCGGCTACCATGTGCGGAGATCCGCCCAATATCATTATCGGTACCTCACTCGGCTATTCCTTTACAGACTTTGTGACAAATACCGGCGCGATTGCCGGCATCTGCCTCATTGCAGTGCTTGCCTATTTTTATCTGATATTTCGTAAGGAACTTACGGCCGGTGGGGCAAAACAGGTGGATTACAGCAGTCTGCCAGACCCGGAAACCACAATCACCGACAAAAAAGGCTTTGCGGTGAGCTGCGCAATCTTCGCCGCAGCGATTGTCCTGTTAGTAACCCATGCACAGACGGGCCTTACCGTCTCTACCATAGGAAGCCTTGTGGCCATTGCCACCCTGGTGACCTCCTGGAAATATGCGATACTGCTGTTAAAGAAGGTGGACTATAAAACGCTGCTGTTTTTTATCGGTCTGTTTGTCGTGATCGGCGGGCTGGAGCAGACAGGAATACTTGAAATCATGGCTGGGTTTATCGGCCGGATCAGCGGCGGAAACGTCATGGTCATGGTTGCTATCATCATATGGCTTTCAGCGGTTTCCAGCGCATTTGTGGATAATATCCCGTTCGCAACAACGATGATACCGATCATTAAAAGTTTGTCGGCCGCCTACGGCGTCGATCTGTCCATGCTTGCCTGGACACTGGCAATGGGAACGGATATCGGCGGAAGCGCCACTCCTATAGGGGCTTCGGCGAATGTGGTCGGCATTGCTACCGCATCCAGGGAAGGCTATGTGATCAAGTGGGGGCTCTACTGTAGGAAAATGATGCCGGCAACGGTAATTGTTGTCCTGATATCCATGCTTTTGATTTATTTCCGATATCTGTAAAGGGAGGTGTAACGGATGGAAAAGCAACTGATTATTTCCGTGGGAAGAGAATATGGAAGCGGCGGCCACGAAATTGCAGAGAGGCTGTCAAACCATTATGGCATTCAGCTTCTTGACCACAATCTTCTCGATGAGATTGCCGCAAAGAAAAATGTGAAAATGGATCATTTGAAAGAACTGGACGAGAAACATAAAAATCCGCTGTCCTCAAGGACAGTACGGGGCTACAGCAGTTCACCGGAGGAAAATCTTTTGTATCTGCAGTTTGACTATCTGCGGGAAAAGGCGGATTCCGGGGAGTCCTTTGTGATCGTGGGCCGTTGCAGCGAAACGATCCTGAAACAGTATGACAGCATGGTATCCATATTCATTCTCGCTGACCGCGACAAAAGAATCGAGCGAATCATGCGGCTGTATCATCTGACAGAAAGCGAGGCCGTCAAAAAGATTCGCGAGAAAGACACGAAGCGGAGACGTTACCATAACAGTTTCTGTGTCGGGAAATGGGGGGACTGCAGAAATTACGATGTCTCATTAAACAGCAGCAAGCTGGGCATAGACGGGTCAGTAAAACTTCTGACAGACTATATTGACAGAAGAAGCCAATAGATCATAGCCGACAAGCTGCCGGAAATTCCGACAGCTTGTTCTGTCTTAAGAGGCGGGAAGAGCGACGCTCTCTGGCACAATTCCTACTCTAAAATACCCGCCATCTTCTCTATCATTTCATCTTCCTTGAGTCGGAACTTAATCTCCACCCTTCTGGATGCCGGCATATCCACCTCTTCCGTAAAACTGCCGGAAGCATCCTTGTGGTAAATCGGAGTGCTCCACGATTTACCATTGACGGTGAGAATCTTTTGAAGCTGCTCAATTTCCGTCTCACTGAGTCCGTTTCTTTTGTTCAGGCAGAAATCCGCCACAGCTTTGGCGCGCTCATAGGACAATTCCATGTTGCTCTGGTAACCACCGTCCGTGTCCGTATGCCCTTCTATGATGATCTCCGCAATATAATCACGGAACTGATCCTGCAGCAGCACATCCAGATACATCGGGATAATATTCTTTAACGTCTCTCTGCTGTCCGCAGTGAGGGAAGCGCTGTTGTAACGGAAAAGCACATCGGAAGAAAACGTGATGGAACCGGTCTGAGCATCCACTTTCATTGTGGAATTGCTGAAAGCTGACTGCAGCGCCCCGATGATATCCGTGCGGATTCCGACAATATCCTGCAGCTCCTGCTTTGTCGTCGAAAGCTCCTGTCTGGCGTCCTCGATCTCCAGATAAGCGTTGTCCAGTTCTTCCTGTGTCAGAGCCGCCTGTTCATAAGCCTGCTGTAACTGCGCCAGAGAAGAGGCAAGCTCCTCGTTTGACTTCTCCAGTTCCGCCTTGGAGAGCTCCAAGTCCGCTATGGTCGCATCCAGCTCGCTCTGCGCTGCGTTCAGTTCCAGCCTCGTCTGGTCCAGATCATCCGTCTTCTGTCTGTATACAGCAAGGGTGATCGCTATCATTAAAATGAAAATCAGCAGAAGCGCCGCCATCATATCCGAGTAGGACTGCCAGTAGCTGTGCTCTGCAAAAGCCTCCCTGTTCCTGCTTCTATTTCTCATATAAGTTCCTCATCTGTTCAAATGTATATATCTGGCTGCTGATTTCGTCGCTCATGTCGCTGCACGCATCCGCGAGCATTTTCTTCTGCTCCTTAAGCTCCCCCGCAAATGCCTCCTGCCTTTCCATGACATTCGCCAGCGCCTCCTGCACGCTGCGGTTTACCTCCACTAAAGCGGTGACCGCCTCCACCATCTCTGCCGCATTGACCGCGCTTGCCGCCTGTGACTCTCCCGCGTGCTTTAAAACATTTCCCAGTTTCTTGAAGTCCGTGTCCAATGCCGTCTGCATCTGCGCCGTAAACTTGTCCACGATGCGCTCCATGCCCGCCGTCTGTTCCATCGCGTTCCCCTTCAGCAGTTCGAGCATCTGCTTCAGGGAATTTGCCATCCCCGCCTGATATACGAGCATCGTCGCCGCGTTCTCGTCCTCTTTCAAGGCAGCCGGCTGCGCCGTCTGGCGGAACACGTCCAGAAATTCACCCAGCGTCTCATAGGCATCCGACATAATGCTCCGATATACCACATTGAATACCAGTGAAAAAAAGATACCGTACACCGAAGTGTGAAACGCCACCTTCATACCAGAAAGCAGGGAACCCACATTGTCGGAGATGGAAAAAATGTCGTCACCGCTAAATGCGCCCAGACCCATGGAAAGCCCCAGAAACGTCCCCAGAATGCCCAAACCCGTAAGCGTCCCGGAAACCCCGGAATTGAAAAAATTCATACCTGCCCTGTCCAGCAGATCCTCGTTGATATAATCCCCCAGATCACAGGAAGACGCGGCGCTTCTTCTGCTCTTTGTGCTTTTTACCCGCAAACGGTACTTGTGAAACGCTTCCTGTAACACGCTTTCCTCAAAAACCTTGTCATTATCCTTATAATTTCCCCAGAGATTTTTTCCGCCGGACTCCTTATATTCCTTCTGCAGACGGATCGCCGCGTCCTCCAGATCATAAATGATCCTGTTCAGCCGCCCGAAGCTGACGGAAGATATGATAAATACAATCCCGATCACAATCAGAAAGCCGATGTTAATCGAAAGGTTTACAACCGAAATCTCTTCCCCCGTAAACACGCCGTTCAGATACAAAACAAAAGCCACTACAATCACATATAAAAAATACAGTACATAATACAGCCTGCTCTTCATCCGTATTCTCCCGTCCTTTTCTTTAAGTCGATACCATTATTATTCCTGTTACCGCAGGATCGATTCCCGCCGATTATGACTTAAACGTATCACATTTTGATTTGAAGTGCAATCGGCTTAAGAATATCTTAAACTAACTTGAATAAAATCTTATATCCCATATTCATACTCAAAAGATGCCCTGTCCGTCTCAAAGGCAAGAAACGTGCGGTTATCTTTTTGGAAACGACCGTCCTCTGTCTCCTTCCCAGTAGCCCTGCGCACCGTCAAAAGAAAAAGTCTTTCCATTGACAGACAAGTTTCCCCACACCTTATGTTTCATGCTCCATATACTGTGGCGGCATTCCAGAAACGGAATGAGAGAAAACGGTCCCATGATATCATATCTCAGAGGAAACAGATCGCCGAACGCGAGCTTTCCTTGTACTTTCAGTCCCGGCGCGTATACCGACAGACGCATCCCCCTCTTCCCGAACCTGTTCTTTCCGACAGCAATGGTTCTGCCCCTTTTCCGAAATGCTTCCCCGGGAAAGGGAACCGTCCACGACTGCTCTTCCGTGATAATCTGCAGGGAGCATGTCCTATTCCGCCCCGTCTCGTGAACCGCCGGAATCACCGAAAGCGTCTGCGTATCGGACTGACATTTGAAATACCATCCGTAAAACCATCCTCTTTTTCCTGTAGCCATCCCTTCACTCCTCTGCACGCTAACCAATATGTCACAGCTCTGCCGTGACTCAAATCAGTGCGGAGAATGCCGTCTTTTGCAGTCCGTCTGTGCCGGATCGTCAATCAGATGCCCTTCTTTGTCAAACCGGGAGCCGTGGCACGGACAGTCATAGCTTTCCTCCGCAGGGTTCCACTCCAGACGGCAGCCCATATGGGGACAGTTTGGCACGATCCGCCCCTTTCCTGACGGCAAAAGATGCTTTGCCAGACCTTTCACCGAATAGGCGCCGTGCACAGCCAGCTCTTTCGCCGCCTGCGCCGTAAAATGCCGATTGGGTGAAAAAATATCCGCCTCCGGGCAATCCCGCCCTGTGATCAGCGCCGTCAGGATACGCGCGCTTACCAAGGAGGAAGTCATGCCCCACTTTCCAAAACCGGTGGCAACATACCAGTATGGTCTGCGTCTGGAAAATCTGCCGATATAGGGCACCCCGTCCAGCGTCATACAATCCTGTGCCGACCATCGATACACTTCGCGGCATCCGGGATAGATTTCCTGCGACATTTTTTGCAGCATCCCGTATCTGCATCCCGCACCCGTTTTGTCCTTCGGATTCACCCCTGTCCGATGGCTTCCACCCCCAAGAAGCAGTAAATCGCCGCAGCTTCGAAAAGAAAGCCCATCGTGATCTGTCCCTAAATACATGCCCTCAAGGCTCCCCGCCCCTTCCAGCGCTAACACATAGCTCCGCTCCTGATACATTCTGGCAAAATAGTATCCCGGCACATTGATAAAAGGATAATGGGCAGCGAACACCACATGTTGTGCCGTCACTGTCCCTCTGTCTGTCTCCACCTTCCTATCATCCACTTTCAGCACCTTGGACTGCTCGTACACTTCCACTTCCTCCGCCATTTTTGCCAGAAATTTCAGCGGGTGGAATCTCGCCTGACGCGCAAACATAGTCACGCCCGCCACCGAAAAAGGCAGTTCACAGTCTGTCTCAAAAGACGCCTTTATGCCGAGCGACTCTGCTGCCTCAGCCTCACGTTTCAGAAGCTCTGCCCCTGTCCGGGAATAAAGGTATGCCGGGCACCTGACGAAACCACAGTCGATCCCTTTCTCCCGAACCAGCCTTTCATACTCCCCGACAGCCGCCTCGTTTGCCCCAGCGTAGTGCGCCGCCATCCGGCTGCCGAATGTCCGGATCAGCTGGCTGTAAATTAAGTTGTGCTGGGACGTGATTTTCGCCGTGGTATTCTTTGTCTGTCCGCTGCCAATCCTGTCCGCCTCCAGCACCACGGCACGGATGCCCTCTTTCTTTAAGTAATATGCCGTCAAAATTCCCGCAAGCCCCGCCCCGATGACAGCAACCGGCGCCTCCATGTCCCCCGGAAGGGGCTCCCTTTTTCTGATCTCACTTCCGCTCACCCAGACAGATGCCATCTTTACCTCCATATCAGAGCAGTTAATTCCATCAATTTTCAATCTTTACCTGCACTATTTCCCCTCGCGGCATGACAATGCCTTGAAGGGACAGGATTAATTTTGAATAGCATATGCCAAAATACAGTGATTATACAGGAAGGATTCCTTCCCCGGCGTCCAGGCTTTTTGATTACCTGATTTGTCATTTTATTGAAACACAGGAAAAGGACCTTGCCGGAACAACCCCTGCAAGATCCCTGATACTTATCGCCAAGTTTTATAACTTATTCCACACAGTCATCATAAATAGGTCTCACACATTCCCCACATACACCTTTTCCAGATACTTCCCCGCTATCCCGGCAAGGCGGTACAACTGCTCCACGTCCGTAGCCTCCCTGTCCATCATGTGATACCGCGGAAAAAAGCGGGTGATATGGAGAGGGATTGACGGACGCAGGTCAGCAATCCATTCAGCCTGCGCTTCCATGTCCTCAGGAGAATCGTTTTCGCCCGGCACAATCAGCGTCGTCAGCTCCACATGACAGCTTTCCTGTGCCCTCGCGATGAAAGCCTTAACCGTCTCCAGATCCCCGCCAAGCTTCCGGTAGTAGTCCTCACGAAAACCTTTCAGATCAATGTTCATGGCATCTATCCACGGCAGCAATTCCTCAAGCACTTCAAGCGAAGCCGTGCCGTTCGTCACGAGCACATTTACCATCCCGTATTCCCTCACCAGCCGCGCCGTTTCACGGACAAACTCCCAGCCTACCAGCGGTTCATTGTAAGTATATGCCACACCGATGTTCCCCGCCTCTTTCCGCTCCTTCCACATAAGCGCCAAGTCCGCAAGCTGTCCGGGAGAGACATGCTCTGCGTCAAGGCTCCTGTTGTCAGCCATGGAAATCTCGTGATTCTGGCAGAAAGGGCATCGGAGATTACAGCCAAAGCTCCCCACGGACAGAACCATACTTCCCGGATGGAAATCATGCAGTGGCTTCTTTTCAATGGGATCCAGAGCAAGGGAGGTAATCTGACCGTAATTTGCGCAGACAATTTCCCCGCCCTCGTTTTTTCTCGCCCTGCACAGCCCCGTCTGTCCGGGTTCCAGCGCACAGTGGTGCATACACACCTGGCAAATTGTTTTCATATCCCCACTCCAAATCCATGCGAAAAATTCATGCGGAGAATGCCGCTTCTCAGGCATTCTCCTGAGTGAAATATAGAACTTCTCCACGAAGCAGTCTATGCTGCAAGTGGCTAGAAGTTCTTTTCACTCTATTAATAGTGCCGTATCACTTCAAACCGTTCCAGCTCCACGCTCTCATGCTCTCTGATTCCCGCCTTCTGCTTCGCTATGGCGATCTGCTGCTCTACCGTGTCCACACCCTCCAGATTCGGCAGCAGCAGCCCACGCCTTCCGCCTTTTGTCACGATGACGCCGTACCGGGTCACATCCAGCTCCTCCGGCGAGGAAATCTTCTCCGTCTCCCCCAGCACATCGACGCTGATCGTCAGACGATCCACCTCCCAGTCCTCCACGGGAGAGAATCTGGTATCCTCCGAACAGGCGCTGACAGCATTGTGCATGATCTCTTCCGCAAGAGTTCCTCTGACCGCCCGGATCGTTCCAATACAGCCTCTGAGCCTTCCGTCCTCTTTCAGGGACACAAACGCGCCCGCCCTGCTTTTGTACAATTCCTCAGGCAGCCCCTCAGGCATCTCGGGCAAAGTCCCCGTCTTCACAAACTTCTCGACAGTGTACCTCGCCAGCCTGACGTAAGCATCTTCCCGTTCCCGCCTCGCAAGACTCTCCTTCCGCTCCTTCTCCTCATACTGCTCCAGAAAATTCCGTGTATTGTCATCGCCGCAGGGTCGATAGGTACAGACACCATACCCCACCCCGAAAGGTCCTTCATAGGAAAGCTGCTCTGCCTCCACACCGGTCCGGTCAAATGCGCCCGCCATGATGGTAAAGGAACGATGTCCGCACTCTGCCGCCTTCTCGCAGAAATCTTCCGAAAACTGAAACAGCTTCCCAAAATCGCCCCTGCCCATCACATCCATGATACGCGCATCGTAAATCGGTCCCTCCTCCTGATAACCGTATGGTCCCTCCTCCTTTAACTTATGGGACAGATCGCCGCTGGCAATCACCACCGTATTCCGCCCGAGCGTCTGTGACACCGTCTGGATGCACTGTCCCAGCCGGTAATGCGCCGCCAAAGGCAAGCCCGACAGACCGACTCTCACCAGACGGTATTCCGTCCAGTATTGATTCACAAAATATAAGGGCACCATGGTGCCATGATCCAGTTTCTTCTCCCGTTCTCCCAACGTTCCCGCCTGTAAATCCGAATCAATCGCAGCCTCACACAGCGCACGGACAAACTCCGTGTCATAGGATACTTCCATGGAAGCCTGTCCGGCGCGGAACTGCCCAAAGTCGCCCCTTGCGCCCTTCCCGGGCGAAATGTGGAAATAGTCCGCATACATGGTCTGGTGCGGGGAGATGAGAACGATGGTCTCGGGCTGCAGACGACCGACCGCCTCCGCTGCCTTCTTGTATGCATCAATCGTCTTCTGAATTTTCTTTTCCTCACCTCTGCCCACATCAGGTATGATGAGCGGCGGGTGCGGCACCATAAATCCTGCTGAAATTCCCATGTTAATCCTCCTGATTCCGCTGCAAACCCTACCGAACATCAGGCTGCCCGCAAAAATCCAATGTCCTTTGCATAACATCCTTTAAGTTCTCAATATTTTTCAAAGTATCGGCGCATTCGAGGGAGTGATTGCATCCCTCATATACTGCTATAGGAATATGATTTTTCTCCGAAAGGCGGACAATTTCCCCTGTGTCACTCCACGGATCAGCCGTTCCGATCTTTCCATTTCCTTACTTCACAATTTTCTGTTATTATCATAGCACATTTTACTCAAATAAGTATTTATTATATTCATCATTCCTTTGCGAAACATTCCGACACCGATGCCGCATCAAAAACATGCGTATAATAATCATGGCTGAGCACAGACTTGGAAAATGTCATTCTGTTTCTCACCATACTGGATATCTGGTTTACATAATCTTCCGGAATGACGGTATTTTCATCTGTCGGCGTAAAGGTATTCTTAGTTGCACTATAATGCCCCAAGTCAGTCTTCCAGTCATAATTTCCAAAAAACACAAGCGGAAGCGCATCTGAAAGCACATCCCTTCCCACATAAAGCCTGGAATCCCATTCCACGCCAAAGAGATTGCACAATGTCGGAAGTATGTCCACGGAAGAGGCAGGCGCATCGACAATAATCGGCTCACTGTCTTCAAGCGTACCACACCAGATAATCGCGCGGCTTCTGTCCCGCTCCTCATAGGTGTCCACCGAATAACCATATAATTCAGATAAATACGGCATATTTCCCAGGGAAGCATCCGAATCCAGCCCGTAGGGAAAATGATCCGGCGCAATACAGATGACCGTGTCATCTGCAATCCCTTTTTCTTCCAGAGTCTCCACGAGATAAGCCACTGCCTTTTCAAGCTCAAGATTCGCCGCAATATAGGCGCGTACAGGCTCCGTGTAGGAAAGATTTCTCTCCTCGCACCACGCGTCTACGGCATCTTTATTTTCCCTTGACATGGCGTTGTTGCCAAAATCGTACACACTGTGACCGCTTACCGTCATGTAATACGCATTAAAAGGCTGCCTGTCAATGTACATTGGCAGGGTTTCCTGCATCAGTTCCAAATCACTTGCCGGCCATTTAGGGCTGATCAGCTCCTCAAGACCGTTTCCCACGCCCATATATCCCCCGCTGTAGCCCAGCTTTGTATGCGTCTCATGCCGGTCGTAGTAAGTGTAGGTGCTGTTGTGGAAAGCCATACCGAAATATCCCTTCTCATTTAAAAGCGCACCTATATTCGTATGCGTTCCATTCTGCGTAATCTCCTTAATAGAGCTTCCGCCGGAAGTCGGAATCAAACCAAATAAAAGCTGATATTCGCCTCCCGTCGTTCCGGCAATGGACTGCTGATAATAATCATTGAAATTAATTCCCTTTGTGGAAAGCCTGTAAAGTGTCGGTGTGAGCTTCGGGTCGATGAGAAAACCCGAAAATGCTTCCGCACAGATTAAAATCAGATTTTTTCCCTCAAAAGCTCCCGTATAGGCATTTTGGCTTGACGGCGTGAGCGAGGAAACATAAGCGTCAATATCGGCACAGTTCCCATCTGCGGCAGCAAGTGCCGCGAAATCAACAGAAGACACACTCTGCCCGTATACAGCCGGCGCTGCCTCCTTATCCTCCTGCGCGGTTTTCGTGCTTTGGGCGGAAGTCTCCTCCTGCGGTGTGACCACCTCCTGAGCGCTGGCCGCCTCCTTTGCCTGTACGACGATCTTCCCGCCGGATATGATTTCCTCCCTGCCGCTTACACGGATGTCTTCCGAAGATGTATTGACCGCGCCCTGCGCAAGTTCCGTCCCCGTGCTTTCAAAGGCATGGGCAGACGTTTTGGATGAAACAAGATTACGGATATCCAGACACAGCCCCTCACCCAGCCCAAACTGCATGACTGCCGACTCAAAATTATATTGATTTGTATAAATGTCCTTATGCAGACCGCAGCATAAAATAAGAAACAAAGCCGCTCCATAACAGACAGCTCCCCCAGCCAAATGTGCCGGCAAAAGATAAACGTTCCGCCCTGTACGTCCCCGCCAGATGCCCTTTTGGGGTAACCGCCCTGTTATCTTTTTTCCCAGTACAAACCACAAGACGAGCGGCAGCAATAGAAGTGCAATATGGCTGATTCCGTCAAAGCAGAAGATCAGCCGCCTGATATCTGCGCCAAATCCGCCCAGCGCGTCAGTTGCGGCATTCAATATGGTATTTATGTCATATGCCACCTTAAACTGTCTGTATACCAGAAATTCCACAATGAAAACGAGAGATAAAAATCCCAGACAGCATGGTACCAGAACCTGCACTGCTTTTTTCGGCAGAAGCGAAATAATACCTGAAACAATCAGCCCCACACAGAGTGAGAATAAAACCAGGAATACAAATGAACTTCCGGTGTGCAATGTTTCCACTGACAGCTTGAAAACAATCTCCATGTAAAAACACGAAAGAGACAAAAAGACAGCCAGCCGTATAGAACCCCACGGCAAAAAGTCTTTCGCATTCGCTGCAGAGGATTTCTTTTTGACAGCCTGTGCTGCTCCCTCTGGCCGCTTCTGTACCGGCTGTGCTTTAGATGCCTGCACCGGCTGTACTACAGATGCCTGTACGGATTGTACCTTCTGCTTCCTCTTTTGATTCTTTTTCCTTTTTCTTTTCTTCTTTTGTGAACTCATAATGTCCTGTCATTGCAAGCGCTCTGACTTGCGTCCTCCTTTTACCCAATCAAGGTTTATCACAAAACCTCTTCTTTTCCATTCCCCACACCCTCCTTTTACACTGCTATTTTACATGCCAAATGCATCGTTTTTGCATCATTTTTGCATCTATTTTCACAAACAAAAAACTTATCCTCTGCCGCAAATCATCCTTGCATATTTATTCTCTGAGTCTTCAACGACTTGTATCTTCCCCTGCTCAATATAATATTCAATCCTTCCGGCGTACCACCAGTCCCCCACACCGAGCTGTGAATGACCGATTATGTCACCAATCAGTCTGGCTTCTTTTACAGGAACATCTTTTAGCCATTTCCATATCAGAAAATCATAGAAATCCTCCGGGACACTGAGAACCCGATTATTGACCATCGCACGGAGTGGGCTGTTTTCTTCAACCAGAACACCCCATAGCATAGCATACATATGAACTTCTTCTTTTGAAAGCGGCTTCTCATAGGGTAAAAAAGCGGCAAACTCCTCTGCCGAAACCTCACCCCAGCTGTGATAAGAGACAATACTTTTATCCCGGACCACATAATCCGGAATCTTAACCGTCGATATTTGATTGTTATACCCCTGCAATATCCGGCACAGACTGTATAGACCGCATCTGGAATAAGGGGCATCGCTATACCATATTCTGACAGATTCCCCGTCATCCAGAAAATCCTTTAATCGCAGCAATTCTTTTGTATAAAAATCTCCGGCGCTTTTTAACTCAGCCCCTATCGCCTCATCCTGCGCCCATTGATCCTGTGCATACATGGAACAGATCAGTTCCCTGCGGTATGGGCTGTCCATCGGTTCCCTGATATTGCCTATATCCATGATAAATCCAAGACAAATGACTTCTTCCGACGTTCCTTCTATCCAGCCGCTGAAAGGTTTTTGTGGCGGTGCTTTTTTCCCTGCCATCCAGACGGAAGTCGGTCCATTGACTGTTCCAACAATTATTTTATTCTTTGCCACTTTCATAGAAGCGGCTTCACTCTCGCCAAACAGGACTTCGATCATAGCAGTCAAATCTCCTTTGTTCAAATTTACAGTGCTTCTGCCACAGCGACAATTTTACTGCTGCCGGAACTGTTTCCGCACGATTTTTATGATACGATCCATATCTTCTTTTGCATTTTTAATATCACTCGGCAGGCAAAGCCCTCTGTTAAAAATATCTTCACTTACGCTCATGCCGTCCTCTACCTGAATAAAATCGTATTCTTCAAATACAGGCTGCAAATGCATCGGCTTCCATATCGGTCTTGTTTCAATATTCTCAGCCTCTAGGACATCCATAACCTGCGTAGGTGTCACATCGCTGTCAGAGGAAATCGTCATACAGGAAAGCCAGTTATTATCAATACCTTCCCTATTTAATGGATTCATTTCTATCTCTTCTATATCCGAAAAGGCTTCTTTATACGCTTTATAAATTTCGTGTTTCTTCTGTATATGCTCCTCGATATGCTGCATTTGACCGCATCCGATCCCGGCAACAATATTTGACATCCTATAATTATAGCCGATTGTGGAGTGCTGATAATGCCTGGCAGGATCACGAGCCTGTCTGGATAAAAACCGGGCTTTCTCTACAGCCTTTTCCTGCCGGGCAACAAGAATACCTCCACCCGAAGTTGTGATAATCTTGTTTCCGTTAAATGAGTAAATTCCATAATCCCCGAAAGTACCTGTCATTTTCCCTTTATATGTCGTACCTAACGATTCAGCCGCGTCCTCAATCAAGGGAACATTATGTTCCTTACAAAGAGCGCATATTTCATCCATATTCGCTGATGTGCCGTACAAATGCACAGCCATGACAGCCTTCGGGTGCGGATATTTTTCAAACGCTTTCCTTAATGCTGCGGCATCCATATTCCATGTATCACGCTCTGAATCAATAAAAACGGGAACTGCTTTCTCATATCTGACTGGATTAACACTTGCTGCAAAAGTCAGGGAAGGGATAAACACAACATCATTTTCTTTCACTCCCGCTAAAACCACCGACAAATGTAATGCCGCTGTTCCGGACGAAAGCGCAGCGGAAGAAGATGCTCCAACATAGGCTGCCACTTTATCCTCAAACTCATCTACATTCGGTCCCAAAGGTGAAATCCAATTTGTTTCAAATGCTTTCTGAATATACTGCTGCTCCTCCGTATGCATGGTAGGAGTAGCTAACAGAATTTTCTTCATCACTCTGCCTCCTCTATATAGCAATAATCATGTACCTTTTCAAAACTCCAGTTTTCATCATCCGGGTATTTTACTGTAACACCAAGACCTGCCTGTAATTCCCTATGTTTACCACACCCCTTTCGCTAACAGAATAAATAAAAAAATTACCCAATACATAACTCGGCATTTTTATGCCTCCTTTCCGCTTCTATAGCTTAACACGGAATGCCATGTAATAGGTAATATCTGTTTTATATGCTGTTAAATAGGTTGAGCCTATGTTTCATTTATGTCTGGTATTGTTTCAAAGCCTCAACATAAATCTCCCCTAACTCTGATAGTTCTTTATCCTTGTTCAGTATGTATCCAATATGCATCACCTCATCTTCCTCCAAAGGAATCGAAACGATAGAATCCCCTTGCAGGTATTTAGGGAAAATACCACTTGAAATCGTATAACTATCCAACCCAATCATTAGATTTACAATAGCCGCACGGTCACTCACCTTAATACTTTTCTCGGCAGGTTCATTGCTGAAAAGCTCTTCCGAAAAATTGGAAGATTCATACGTTCCCTGCACAAAACTAAGACGGGGATATGGTTTCAGATCATCCAGCCTGACAGATTTGCATTTTGCCAACGGGTGGTCTTTGCCTATAAAAATATGGGGCGTTGCAATAAACAACTCAAAAAAAATCAGATTGTATTCTTCAAACAACTTTCTCAGCACATTTTCATTGCTGTTACAAAGATACAGGATTCCTAAGTCACTGAACCTGTTCCGCACATCTTCCACAATCTGATGCGTCTGTGTTTCATTCAGTATAAACTCAAATCTTTCCTGCCCAAAACGCTGTATCAATTCTACAAACGCATTTGTGGTAAAGGTGTAGTGCTGCGTGGAAACACAAAATCTCTGTTTTGCAGGTTTTTTATCAATATATTTTGATTCCAGCTTCCTTTTCTACCTCTTTAATAGCGCCAGAAAGACTCGGCTGAGAAATATATAATTCTTTTGCCGCCTCTGTAATAGAGCCTCTTTCCGCAACGATTATCATATATTTTAATTGTTGTAATGTCATACTTCCTCCAAACTAAGTAGCATAGTCGAATTTCTTAAGTTCCATAATCACCTCCAAACTGACAGTTATAAGCGTCAAATTTATTAGTTTTACGTTGATAAGGAAGTATTTACAACAACTTATTATCAACGCTGACAAACAGGGTGCAAGCAAGAGCAGAGAACATATCACTTTCATTAGTGGTCGGTTCTCTGCTTTTTGTTACGCAGTAGAACGCCATTTTTGAGGGTAGGGATATAAAATATCGTCTAAGTGTTTTCCATGCTCTGAAAGCCGCATAAATCAAGGACTTTTTAACCTCTACTGCGTAACATACCTACCCAAGAAAGCATTAGTTTTATAAAGCGATTGGATTAGACGGATTTTGAACACCGTAACAACTCCCGGTGTTGGATTATCCGATATTGGATTTTCCGACACCGGAAAATCCAACGCAATTAAATAAAGATATAACTAACTAAAGAAAAACCAAATACAGACTTAATCAAATATCTATTCCTTTCCTATCCTTTCCCCTAACCCCTCTCCTTTGAAGCACGATATAGCAACAGAGCCGCAGGAATGGAAAAGAATGGAACAGGAACGGTAGTACAAAGAAATATTGTTTACTATGTTACGCGATAGAACACCGTTTTTAAGGGTAAGAGTATAAAACCCTTACCCTTGTCCTTATCGCCGCTGTAATGCGCTTAAATCAAGCGAGAAACACCCTCTATCGTGTAACAATCATTCCATACTGGATTGAGGGCGAAAGCAGTCTACTGATTTCGCCCTCTTGACTACCCACAAGCAAAGGCGGGAAAAGCTGTCAAGGGCGCGTAGCGCGAAGTTTACCCTTGACAGCTTTTCCTGTCTTTGCTACTTCCTATCGGTCGAAGCGGAATTTCAATATGGCTTCAACCAGTTTCGCCTTTAATCTGTCCTGTGTATCGTCATTGATATGCCCCTTATACATAGACAGGTATTTGATGTGTGCGGTGTAGTGCTGCAATACTGCGTCTACCGCTTCCGGCTCTCCGGCAACGGCTTTTTGGATTACCTCAAAAGGTATCAGCTTTTTGTTCCTCATGTTTCAATCTCTCCCATTCTTTTCGTAACTGTTTCAGCGCAACATTTCTTCTGTGGTTTATCGTACTTCTGCAACGCCCGTACAGTCTGCCGATTGCTTCATCACGATAGCCAACGAAGTAATAAAGCAACAAAACTTCCCGCCTTAACTCCGGCAATTTTGATAATGCCGTTGCTAACCGTTTATCATCAACGATAACTTCTTTTCCCAATACAAGAAATACGGTCGGCTTGTCCTGCTTTTCAAAGTAGCTGTCCATAGCAGACGGTTCAAAATATCGTTCTGACATCAGATAGTCGAGGGATATTTCCCGTTCTTCTTTCCGCTTCAAATCCCGCCATGCGTTCATGGCTTCATGGCGCAGGACAATCTTACAGAACGCATGAAACGCATATTCGATATGCTCCATGAACTGTTCAGAATATCTCATTTTCTCTCACCCCCTTTCTTCCCAGTAGGGGGCTATTACAGCAAACGCCCATACAGCATAAAGCGGCATAAGCGTTTGGGTAATATGAATTATTTAAACAATCAGTATGATTTGTATGTTCATCTTCATAGCCGCAAAATCCCATTGCAGGAAACAGACTTTTTTTGATGATTGACAATGATAAAAGGTGTAGAAAAAGGACATAACGATACCCTCCATTGCTTTTAAACATTTGATACCGCCACATCCTTAAAAATGAGTAACTTTAAATACACCCCCATAGTTTTATTTTTCAAAAAAGAAAACGGCGGCTTTGATTGTTATTTCAAAACCGCCGTTTGGTTGCTTATATTCTCTTTTGTGCATGAAAATTTTGCCGCAAAACAACGGTTTTTTTATTTACCGTTGTTGCGGATATTTCGTTAGTACATGGAAAGTATTTTCTGCGCCTTTTCCCTCAAAATATTTCTTGCTTCTACAGGCTCAATAATTTCAACATATTCACCAAAGGAAAGCAGATAAAGAAAAGTCCAATCGCTAAACTGGTATCTGAAAGTCACTTCCAACGTACCGTCGTCCAATTTTTTAATATACTTCTCCTGAAATTCATCATAAACTTTATACGCTATCTTTTCTGAAAAATGCAATATGAATATTGGCGTATTATATTCTTCCTTATAGGTAGGAGTAATGGAAAAATCCTTTGGAAGTTCACGTTCAAATAATTCATTCGTTATTTGGAGTTCCCTAATGCGGGACATTTTATAAGTACGAATATCATTTTTGCGCTTTGAATAAGCCACAAGATACCATGCGTGGGATTTGAACACTAATTTTAGCGGCTCGACAATCTGATTGGTTATCGTCAATTCCGCATTAAAATATGTGAATGTAATCACATATTTATTGATTATCGCACGTTCTAAAGCTGTAATATTATTCCGTTCCTTTTCGGGGCTTCCCCAATAGGAAAAATCAATTTCCAGCCATTCAGACTGCAATGTATGACTGAACAGCCCGGCAACTTTGTTTAATGATTTGTCTGCGTCTGGATAATTTGACGACTTTAAAATCTGCAACGCCTGTATAATATTGCTTTGTTCCTCCTGCGTAAAATAAGACTTGTCCAGTGAAAAGCCTTGCAATAAGGACAGCCCTCCGCCATACCCCTTTTGTGACGTAATCGGTATGCCGGCAACCGAAAGTATATTGATATCCCTATATATTGTCCGCGTGGAAACGCAAAGTTCTTCTGCCAGTTGTTTTGCTGTTATATTCTCATGCCTTAACAAGAGAAACACGATTTGAATAAGTCTGTCTATCTGCATATCATCACTCTGCCTTTTTGTATTTTATGGCAAGCTGTTTTAGATTGTTCATATTATCTGAATTATCGTCCACATTTTCTCTCAATGTGGAACAGGGAAATTCGTCACACTCGGCGCAGCTTCCATAAGATTTTTTCATACCGCATATCCTTATTTGACAATCCCCGCACATTTTGGGGGATACCGTATCAGAATGACATCCCAAACAATACATATCTTCTTTTGAAAATTTGCAGGTATCAGTTGAATACTCCCTTGCCAACTGTATCTGAGCGGCTACATTGTTTACGATAGAAGCCAGATAGACAGGGCACTCATTACAATTTAAACCACAATATGCCAGAACCATTAAAACATACCCTCCCCTAAATATTTGTCATGAGGAACGATTAAACACTTTTCGATAGACTTCCAATAACTGTCATAAAGATTTTTTTGTGCTGCCCCGTAGCTTTCTTTTGTGTCAAATTCCCAATAAAGCATATATTTAACACTTTTTACAATACGGGTAATTTTTAGTGGCGGAAGCCCCTCTTTGATTTGCTCCATATCTATGTGATACCCTCTTTTAGCAAAACGAAGCAGAAGCAATCCCTCCTGTTTTTCCAAGAAACTTTTAGCTTCAAGCATTAGTGCTTCAAATTCCTCTACTTTTTGCGGCTTAACTTGATAAATACATATTTCGGTAAACGGCATATTTAAACCCTCCTTTACTTTATTTTAGCATTAGGAATATGACATTAAGCGTGTCGCATTCCTTTATTTTTTCATGGGAACAGCAATATGATAGGACTGCTCATATTTTTATGATTTTGAATCCTTTTCCTTTTGGTACGCCCTTTCAGAAAAATCACACGCCATAATTATATACGGACTTTTAAATTATTACAACGATGGCAAAATATTTGAAATTGCATAATTCGTTATTTGGCATTTCCCAAACTTCCCCGTATTAAGAAACAAGGAAAACTTTTTGAAGAATTTCTCTCAAAACTCCGTCAAAACTGCCCTGTGTGGTGTTGTAGGTAGTGAGAGGGTTTTCAAGAGGGTTTGGGATTCTTCCCAACAAGCAAAATCTGTCCGGCAAGCCATAGCGCGGACGGGCAGATTTACGGAAAAGGGTACCCTTTTCCTATGCTTGCTCCGAAACTTATCACTTTAGCAAATACGGAAAGGAAGGGAA
>ERZ779622.14-NODE-14-length-123379-cov-15.099153_pt1 | contig 123379 bp, 100 predicted proteins | sample MGYA00514188_ERZ779622 | MGnify/ENA primary metagenome ERZ779622 (study PRJEB29562, sample SAMEA4376702) | mouse gut metagenome | isolation source: Cecum | study: EMG produced TPA metagenomics assembly of the A DSS colitis mouse model was used to assess the... | reverse complement strand
TCATCAATATTCGGTTTGAATGCCAATCCCATCATCGCGATACAGGGCTTACGGTGATTTTCTAACTCAAACTTTAGCATAGCATTTTGGATTTTCTCTGCACACCAAAATGATTTATAATTGTTTATTTCGCGTGCCTTAGCGATAATTTGCGACTCAATCGGGAAATCTGAAGTTATAAAATAAGGATCTACAGCTATACAATGACCTCCAACACCACAACCTGGTTGTAAAATATTTACACGAGGATGCTTATTGGCTAATTCAATCAATTCCCAAACATTAATGCCTGCTTTATCACAAATTATGGATAATTCATTAGCAAAAGCTATCTGAACATCACGAGATGAATTTTCAGTGAGTTTACACATCTCTGCAGTCTTACTATTTGTCTTATGCAAACTACCTTGTACGAACAAACTATAAAATTCTACAGCCTTATCTGTAGATTCAGGGGTGATCCCGCCGATAACCCGGTCATTGTGTACTAATTCATAAATAACATTTCCAGGCAGTACACGTTCCGGGCAATAAGCTATATAAATTTTATCTTTCAAATCCGGACGTTCAGAAAAAATCAATGCCTGCATTTTTTCTGTTGTCCCTACAGGAGATGTTGATTCTATCACATACAAATCTCCTTCCTTTAATAATGGAAGAACAGATCGGGTAGCAGCCTCTACGTAAGATATATCCGGTTCATGATTTCCTTTAAAGGGAGTTGGAACAACAATAAAATACGCATCACTCTTTTCTGCAGTAGTAGAAGCTTTCAACTTTTGTGTAGCTACAACTTCTTGCAAACATTCCTCCAATCCAGGTTCAATAATATGAAGTTTACCTTGATTTGTCATTTCTACCACATTAGGATTGATATCAACCCCTAACACATCTACACCATGCTTTGCAGCAATTATTGCTGTGGGAAGTCCGATATATCCCAACCCCATAAAACAAGCTTTCATATTCTCTACTGTGTATAAAAAATATTGTTATTACTTAAAATATTTAAAGTTTGATGTTTTTTTAGTTAGTGCTTAATCTAAAGTATGTCTTTACGATAAAATAATTTTGAGACACTTCACGTAAATCGATACTTATTGATTTTTATCTCTGATCTTATCAAACCACAAATTCAACCCAACCCAAACAACAATATCCATTATAAACAAAACATTGTTATTTACATAGGATATTAATGTCATATTGATGATACTGAAAGATAACGCCATTGCCAATATACAGATCATTGCTTTGCGCGAACTGAAACCCATATCCAAAAATTTGTGATGTATATGATTTCTGTCTGCGTCAAATAACCCTTTGTGATTTCGGGCACGCACCAATATTACCCGGATCACATCAAACATAGGAACTATTAAAGTAGAGAAGGCAATAACGATAGCTCCCTCTGAATATGGGGCTCTTTCAGGATTGTTATTGGTATAGGAGATAGCTAAAAAAGCTAATATATATCCTAGTGTCAAACTCCCAGTATCACCCATAAATATCTTTTTACAGCGATCTACATTACCAAAAACATTATAATAGAAGAAGGGAAGTAGTACTCCCAGTGTAGAAAAAGCGAGCATGGCATAAATCCACTGGCCATAATAGATATATAAGCTGCCGAGAGTTAACAGTGATATACTACTTAACCCGGATGCTAATCCGTCAATGCCATCTATCAGATTGATCGCATTGACAATGAATACTGTTAATAGGATTGTAAAAGGAATTCCTAGCCAGGGAGTCAGTTCTTCAATACCGAAAAGACCATATAAATTGTTGATCCATAGGCCGGACAGGGGGATAAGGGAGGCTGCTATGATCTGTATAACGAATTTGCTTCGGTAACGCAGTCCGACCAAGTCATCTTTTATGCCTGATAAATACAATAACGTTAAGCCACAGACTAAGAAATAAAATTCAGGAACTATGAAATGAAGGCTGTCAATGGCGATTTCATAACCGATAAGATACCTTAATCCGGTGGTGAAAGCCAATGAAAATAGGATGGTGGGGACAAATGATATGCCGCCCAGACGGGGAATTATTCCGCTATGGACTTTTCGTTCGTCGGGGATGTCGAATAACTTTTTTCGGAAAGCTACGACGAGAATCCTTGGAATAATAAGCGCTGATAGAACTATTGATATAAATAGAGAAATAGCAATGAATATATAAATCATAACAAACTATAAGGTATTGACACAACAAAGTTCGTCAGTCACAGATGTGAGCTCACGAAAAACAATGACTAGCTAAAACGATCGTTTTAACTAGTCATTATTCTGTTTGTTTTAACAATTGAAGCACTTTCTATATAAGTTTTGAAAATTAAAATCTATATATTTTTTCTTTGTTGTAGATATGAATAAAATGCCTACCTTTGCGGTGACTAAAAAAAACGATCGTTTTTTTTAGTCATAGTTTTTGCTTGTATATCTGTGGTTTATAGTTTGTTATTGTGTGTTTTGAAAGGCGGTTGAAACTTTTTTTTGATGTTTTGGAAAGACTGTTTTTATGTGTTAAATAGTACAATAACAGGTGTGTGGTTACTGGTTAAAAATAACATATGTAGTCTGTAGCATATACAAATATTTGTATTTATTATTAATGTAGTGATAAGTAATCTCTTATGGAAGTATAATATTTCTTATCACAATATCTGAAACTTCAGGCCAAATGACAGGCTGAGATAGTCTTTCGGCTTCAGATATTTGTTTCCAAATTTGTTAAGGATATACAGATCGCATGAGCTGAGTTCGTAAAACAGCGTGACTGATTTATGCCATCTTCCCGGATTATTGAATTTAAAGGTGACACGTTCGCCGAGAAAAATATGGGTCCGTACTCTTGTTGAAAAGAAGTAATAGCCTTTAGGGTATTTGTCAGGGCTTTGTACCCAAAAATCTCTGTCAAGCAGGGTGTTAATGTATAACCCTGTTGTTAACGGTTCGAAATCAATGTTTTTATGCAAAGGAACTCTCCAGGGGATATAATTTTGCTTTACCGTGAATGTTGCCATGGTGTGACGTTTTTTTGAACTTTCTGCTTTCAGGTTACGGGCGGTTTTGGGAACAAATCCGAAGAGAAGGTCTGTTTCCCAGTGATGGCGGTAGTAGTCCCATCCGATCCCGAAAGAGAACATACCCATGGAGCCGGCAAATTGTATTTTACTGTACCGAGGGATAAGATTTTCCCATAGTGAAGTGTATCTTTCTATATGTCTGTCATACAAAGTCGGGGCAGGGATACTGTCCTGAGCATTTGTATAAAACGGAAAAAGCAAGGTTAAGAGCAGTAGTAATTTAAAATTTAACGATTTCATATGAGTAGTCATCAGGTGTTACGGTAAAGAGTAAATAAGTACGTTTGCCGATATTGTCGCAGCAATAATAAATGATCCCGTCGTCGAACAGGTCGCGGGCGGCAAAGTTATGGTCGTGGGCATGCAAGCAGAAAAGAGGATTGGGAAATTCCCGTATCTTTTCCTGGAAGATATCTGCCACATTGTTATTGAATTGCTCGCTTCCGGGCGGCACATGCATAACAAAGATCGTGCATTTATCATCTTCTGTTGTACTGTTCAGTACACCCTTTATAAAGGAGAAATCGGGTACAGGAATAGAGTAATCGTATTCAAGCGCATTCGTGTTCAGGCAGATGAAACGGATTGCACCACCTCCGCCATAATACTGTGAGGGGCCAACGCTGAACGAGAAGTTTTTAGGACCGTACATATCCTCGTATACCAATTCCCCGTTGCCGATAATGTCATGATTGCCGATCAGGGCAACATAAGGTATTTTTAGCTTGGATAAAATTGAATGTTGCCAGATATATTCTTTTTTGATACCAAAATCGGTCAGGTCACCTCCGTGAATGACAAAATCGATAGAGTCCCGTTGGTTGACATGCTTCACGAAGTCATTCGTTTCATCCAGCCAGCGCTGAGTGTCGCCTGTAAAGATAAAACGGATGGTGTCTTTATCCTGGCAGGCGTTCCGGATTTTAAAAATATTCATTTCATTGATATCTTTGTCTTCCTTGTACGTGATTCTGCCGTCGTATGGATGGTAGTCTATCAGGTCACATGATGTGAGTAGTACGAATAGTACTAGTGCATATTTTTTTATCATAAAAGTAGTCCTGTCTTTTTGGTAACAAAGATAGGACTACTTTTATGATTGGAAAGGTTTCTATTGAATTATTGATGGTCAGAAAGTCTATAGGCTGAATGCCTGTTCCAGTTCTGTGAAATCGGTAATAACCAGGTCGGCCGATTCATCCCCCCGGTAATCGCTCCAGCCGATACTTTTCAGCCAGATTGTTTTGCAGCCGATAGACGTAGCGGGGATAATGTCTTTATCGTGAGAATCTCCGATTACGACGATCGTTTCTGCCGGTAATGATAATTCTTTTACACCTAACCCGAATATAGCCGGATCGGGTTTGCGGATACCGACAACTGCTGATTCGACAATCGATTTAAAATAAGTATCCAGATGAAAATCTTTTAGTACGGATTCGATGTTCCCATAGAAATTGGAGACCAGTACCAGCGGGTATTTTTGAGACAATGCCTCCAGTATGGGACGGGCTGTGTCGATCGACTTCCGTGCATAAGCATAGCACCAGTCGGCCAGCCGCTGTTTTAATCCGGGAGTGGCATACGCTTCGGGGATAAAATCGCCGGCTTTGAGCCATTCGATCTGTATGTCTGTCTTCAGGCGCAGCATGTCGAGGAAAGTGTGATGGGGCTTTACGATCGGATTTTTACCTAACGTCCGTTCGCCGTGCACATAGGCATTCCGGAAGATCTCTTTGCTCACCGGTACTTCTTCGGCCTGATAAGCCATCCAGATCACTTCGGCCCAGTGCATGCCATTGCTGTCGATGGTACCGCCATAATCGAATATGATTCCTTTTATCTTGTCTGATTCGAACATATATTTATGATTTTGATTCGAGTTCTTTAGTGAATTGGGCACAGAAACGTTCGTGTGTTACGATCATATATGCCAGCATGATATTCAATACTGTCATTTCAAATACGAAATACAGCCAGGGCATATCGATGAAAAGACTGACGAATAAAGCAATGACACGTGTGTTGAATGACAGCATATTCGTGTATTTCATCATCGGAAGGCTCTTTTCACGGAAGGCTTTCCGGAACCATTCCGGAGCTTCATCGTGATACTTGGTCCGGATGATGTTCATCATTTTCTGAAACTTCGGCGACAATGCTTCCTGCCCGACGGTATAGTTGATATAAAATGTTTCAAAAAGTTTGTAGATAAAATCTTTTTTCCAACTCATCGTCTTGTATTTCTCTTTCAGGGCGGGAGAGTGGGAGAGTTCGCTTCCGGCTTTTCCTTTCAGGAATAACAGGTGGATATTCCGGTAATAATCAGCCATGGCGGCTTGTTTGCTGTGGAAAAATCCGGTGATAGCAGCAAATATCCAGATCCAGATACCCCATTCCGGTGTCAACCGAAGGCAGATGGCGGCATAGATAGCAATAAACCAGCAGTCGCCGGCTGTTCCGTCCAGAATACGACCCAATGGTGTTTTCTTACCAGTCATGCGGGCCAGCTGTCCGTCGGCGCTGTCGTATGAGTTTGCCCAGATAAGCAATAACATACCGATGATATTTATTGTCAGGCTCTGGTAATAGAAACAAATACCGGCTGCAATACCTATAAATATACTGGCTACGGTAATTGTATTGGGGGATACTCCCAGCTTATTGAAGAATAACGCCCAACGATAACCGATCGGGCGATAGAAGTGGATATCGATGAATTCTTCGGTATCCAGGGATTTGAGTGTAGACTCTATATCGGGTTTCTTTTTTGTTTCTTCCATTACTTGCTGATTAAATTATAGATGCGGCGGGCAATTTGGGGAGCAGCTTCGTCCCGGCAGGGAGCAAAACTGGGCCAGTCATTGAAATCGATCAGCCGGATCGATCCGTCATCTGAAATAATACAGTCACCACCGTAAATATGAATGTTCAGTACTTCTGCCGCCTGGCTGCAAAGTTGCTGCAACTTTGAATCGTCAAACGGAATGCCTTTGGCCGTTCCGTTTATCTGTTCTAACCCGAATTTACTGTGATGTTGGTTGGAGGGGTAGAACCAATAAAAGAAATCAGTTCCGGTCACGCCATAGAACTTAACCAGGTCGCCAACCAGATGTTCGTTGACTACGGCAGTCTTGATTCCGCGGATGGCGTATTCTTTCAGGATTGTTTTGGCTTCTTCCGGATTCCTGACGTAGGTGACATCTTCCCGGTGGATGGCGTGAAAGTCGCCTCGTTTGATCCAGCAGTTATAAAATCCGGCTTTTTCCAGTGCGGCTGTCGGGTCTTCATCGGTAGGAAGGATCAGGCTGGCCGGATGTGAGATGTTGTTCGACATTAACAGGCGGGTCATTTTCTCGCGTGTACAGTTTTCTATTCCATAGCCGGAGTTGATAACGGTATAACCCTGATCTTCCATCTGCTGTAGTTTATGGATAGAAGTCCAGTTTCTGACCATATTGAAGATGGCTGTCTCTTCAAATTGATGGATTATCAGATCTGATTCTATGTATTCGTTTACTTCACATCCCAGATCGCGCAGATGTTGGACGGTCAGAGAGAAGATGGCGGCATCGTTACCGATATGGTTGGGGGAAAATTGATTTTCCCGGCGGATGCCTGCTATTGTTAGTTTACTCATTACTTTTTTATTTAGTTGTCACTTGTCAACTATCAACTGTTTAAAAAATCTTCGGCCTTTTTGATATCTTCGGCATGATCGACGTCTACGATTTTGCTGAATGGATAAGCTTTCAGCTTTAATCCTTCAGCAATAAGCTGACGTTGGTAGTTGCGCATACGTGACATGCCTTGTCCGATTGCATTATTCAGAACTTTCAGTCCGGAACGTCGCAGGCAGTAAATACCGCCGGAGATATAAGAACATGGCGGTTCTCCTTGTTTATCCAGAAAGCCCTGGATTACTAAATCGTTGTCTGTATCTACGTATAAAGGTTTTTCGTCATCTATAAAATCGGTTACTGCCATTAACCCGTCCAATTGACTTTCTTTCAGGAACGCCTGGATGTATCCACCGAATTCTTCTTCTTTGAAAATCGTGTCGACGGTTGTCAGGCAGATATGATCACTGTCCAGATGATGGCTGAGCTCATAAAAGCTATGCATGGAACTGGGCGTGGATTTAACCAGCAGATAAAAAGGAACAGGCAGTTCCAGTTTTCGCAAGTGCTCCTGCACTTCCGTCATTTCTTCATTTACAATAATACTGATAGATGACGCATCGTTTTTCAGAAAAACATTGATCAAACGATCAATTAACGCCGTACCGTTTAGTTGTACCAGTGGTTTGGGCCATTTTACTCCTTCTTGCACCAAGCGGGAACCCTCGCCAGCTGCAATGATTGCATAATCCATATTTGTCAGAAACTAATTGAATTAAGATGATTGATATATGAAAAAGAAATTCTTCTATCCGAGGAAAAAATCGTTTTTGGACGGATAGAAGAAGTCTTTTTATATGTGTGTATTAATCCAGATAGCTAGGTGCTTTTTCTCCGATCATATCACGCAAAGTCTGTTTAACCATTCTCCACTGCTGGAACAGGTCGTGAACAGGCTGGTGTTCGAAATCGTGCATCGGGCTCTTGCAGAAGAATGACAACCAAGTCTGGATACCGGACATACCGGCACGCATAGCCAAGTCGCTGAACAATACCAGGTCGAGAGCGATAGGAGCGGCGAGGATAGAGTCACGGCAAAGGAAGTTTACCTTGATTTCCATCGGATAGCCCATCCATCCGAAGATGTCGATGTTGTCCCATGCTTCCTTGTTATCCTTGCGGGGAGGATAATAGTTGATACGTACCTTATGATATACGTCACCATAAAGGTCTGGATATTTTTCAGGTTCGAAGATATTGTCGATCACAGACAGTTTACTAACTTCTTTTGTCTTGAAGTTTGCAGGATCATCCAATACTTCGCCGTCGCGGTTTCCTAAGATGTTGGTGGAGAACCAGCCGCTTACACCCAGCATACGTGTTTTGAACATCGGAGCCAATACAGTCTTCATCAATGTCTGTCCGCTCTTGAAGTCCTTTCCGGAGATAGGAACATTCATCTGTTTGGAGAATTCCCACATAGCCGGCGTGTCTACACATAGGTTAGGAGCACCCATAATGAACGGAGCACCTTCTGCGATAGCAGCGTAAGCATAACACATACTCGAGGAAACAGCTTCCGTATTGTTTTCCTTCATCGCTTTTTCCAATGCGGCAAGCGACATGTGTTCATCTGACAGAGGAATGTAGATTTCAGTACTTGCAGCCCATAAAACGGCGATACGTTCGCAATTATTGGCAGCCTTGAAATCACGGATGTCCTGGCGCAGTTGTTCTACCATTTCCCAACGGGTGGCAGCCTGTTTGATGTGCGTTCCGTTTAAGCGTTTAGCCCAGTTGTGATCGAATGCAGCCGGCATCGGTTTGATGGCCTGCAATTCTTCTTTCACATTGTTCAGGTCTTTTTCCTTTAATACTTCAGCATACATGGCAGCTTCGTATGCATTATCGGGGAATATATCCCAACCGCCGAATACAATATCGTTCAGATCAGCCAAAGGCACAATGTCTTTGATTGCTTTCTCTTCTCCGCTTTCCAATCGCATAGTCGCCATCTGGGCGATTGAGCCGATTGGTTTCGCTACTCCTTTACGAGCAGCCAGAGTACCTGTAATCATGGTGGTTGATACTGCTCCACCTACACCCACAACGAGAATGCCAAGTTTCCCTTTAGCTTCTTTTACTTCGATTTTTTCCATGTCAATTTAAGTTCAAAAATAATTGTGCAAATTTAGGCCTTCTTAATTGAATTAAAAAGGATAAATATGCGATATAATTGGTCAAAAATACTATAATTTCCAATAACTTGCCAGTCTTTCTGTACAAAAGTACTATTCTCTTCGTACTAAAGGCTTGTTTTTTGAGTTGTACGTAAGATAAAAAATATCTATCTCTTGAACTATTTTGTTACAAAACTATAAAAATAGATTGGTTTCACAAATAATTTTGACGAATATAGTTGTTTATCGAATAAAAATACTTTCCTTTGTGGCATGTGAACAACATAGTTTTCAGAAATTGCTCTTTTATCTCCGATGTAATATTCAACAAGTGAATTTATTTTGTAGTAATGGACCTTTCCAAGATTATTTGTTACAGTTTTTTTATTAATTATTTTATATCATTTTTGTATGAATATTTACATTGGTAACCTGAACTATCGGGTTAGAGAATCTGACTTACAGCAGGTTTTAGAAGAGTATGGAGTTGTAGAATCAGTAAAGTTAATCATTGATCGCGACACTAACAGATCAAAAGGTTTTGCATTCGCAGAATTTACAAATGAAAGCGAAGCAAGAAATGCAATCAATGAATTGAACGGTGCTGAATACGAAGGCCGTCAGATGGTTGTTAAAGAAGCTACTCCAAGACGTTGAGTTAGTTTTAACAAATAGTATAAGAGAAGGGGTACGGAAGCTAAACATCCGTATCCCTTTTTTTATTGCTGATAATTTCTTACGTTTGCTGCAAATTTTGAAATAAATGAAAACTCTTCCCTTGAAATCTACCCGTCTGCTTCTGCCGGGTATTTGCTTTCTGATTGCAAATCTATTTGTTGTATGTTCGGCCCAGGCACAAATTTCCGACCGGGTGTTTAAGTCGGACCACCGGATCGATCCGGAAAAGAAAGGGCAATTATCTGTCGAGTTGGATAATATAAGTTTCTTTAAAGATAATGAATATACCGGTTCGATTATGAAAGGATATTCTTTGCCGGGATTCTGGATACAACCGAAAGCTGTTTTTTATCCGCTGGGTAATATAAAACTTGAGTTGGGGGTGCATATGCTCCGTTATTGGGGTGCAAAGAAATATCCGAGCCTGGCTTATCAGGATATTGCCGAATGGAAAGGCGACCAGTACCAGCATGGCTTCCATGTCCTTCCTTTTTTTCGGGCGCAGATGGCTTTGTCCGATCATGTGAATATTGTTCTTGGCGATATTTATGGCGGTGCTAATCATAACCTGATCGAACCTTTATATAATCCGGAGTTGAACCTGACGGCTGATCCTGAAGCCGGACTTCAGTTGTTGTATGACTCCCGCAGGTTTGATCTGGATGTCTGGGTGAACTGGGAAAGTTTTATTTTCCGTGAAGATACGCATCAGGAGGCCTTTACTGTCGGGTTGTCGGGGCGTTATAAACTGAATGATCCGGATGCGCGTTTTCATTTTTATGCACCGGTGCAGGGATTGGCCCAACATCGGGGAGGGGAGATCGATACGATATTTACTAACTCTGTACAAACTTTGATGAATGGCGCTGTGGGAGTCGGTACGGTTTGGAACACAGGTAATCCGATATTCCGGAATGTAAATCTTGAATTTGATGTCGCTGGTTATTATCAGCAGGCCGGTAAGTTATGGCCATATGGTAGCGGCTCCGGTTTTTATGTCCGGGCATCTGCGGATATTTACGATTTTCGGGTGAAAACATCTTATTGGAACAGTAATAAATTCATCTCCATGTTCGGCAGTCCGTTTTATGGAGCGGTATCGACATCGGATGAAGGTGTTTCTTTTGACGGGCAAAATATGGTTTATCTGGGGTTGGAATACTCAAAGAGTTTCGGGAAAGGTTTTTCCCTGGGGGTAGATGTGGATGTATATCAGCATCTGTCTGTCGATAAGTTTGGACTGGGGGCTGGTGAAGTCGGTAAATCCGGCAGCGCTACCAGTTTTTCGGCAGGGATTTATTTCCGGATCAATCCATCGTTCCTGATCAAGCAGTTTTAAAAGGAGAAAATAATGAAAGTAAATAAAGGTCTAATTTATATTAGACCTTTTTTCTTTCTGATAGGATTCAAGCAAAAATAGTGTTTTTGCTAATGACGGGAAAGTCGGTAGAACGACCGGGCGTTCCGGATTCCACTCCGGATCTTCCGTGATCATTGTGGATAAAGTTCCCGCATGCATGAGTACTGTCTGTGCATCTGTGATAGCCGTTATGATATGACGTTTTTCCGTAGGCAATAAAACGAAATACCCTTCATCGACTTCTACTACCGGGGTTGCCGTTTTCGAACAGATGAGAAGTTTGCCTGTAGTGACAAAAAGTAATATGTTTCCCATTTGTTCTGTGTCATATACTACTTCACCGGCTTTTACTTCTTTGCATTCAAATTGATTAATAAAATTCTTCATAAAAAATTGCTACTCGTTCAGCATTGCTTCAATCGGCCTGTTTGGCAGATATTGAAGCATACCGGTAGAGTATTCTATCTGATGTTTACCGTTTTCATCGGAGTAGATTACATAATATTCAATACCGGGAATATTTTTTGCCGCTTCACGTGCTTTTTCCAGCCCCATTGCCATGAAGGCTGTCGCATAAGCATCGGCGGTGATACAATCTTCAGCTACAATTGTTGCGCTTAATATGCTTTGTTCGGATGGGTATCCGGTACGCGGGTCAATCGTATGGGCGTACTTTTTTCCATCTTTGACGTAGTAGTTACGGTAGTTGCCGGATGTGGCAACGCCTCCTTTTTTGCATAACTGGACTACTTCTTCTATATCGTTTTTTATTCCGGTTGAATCGTCTTCCGGTTTATTGATTCCTATACGCCAGCATTTTCCGTTCTGGTTGACGCCTTTCATCGTTACTTCTCCGCCGATTTCGACCATGTAGTTTTCAATACCTTCACGTTCGAGCAGACGTGCTATGATATCGCTTGCATATCCTTTGGCAATCGCGGAGCAATTCAACAGGATACGGGAATCATCTTTTACTACTTTCCGTCCGTCCAGTCTGACTTTCTGATAACCGACGAATTGTTTGATACTGTCGATCATTTGAGGAGTCACACTGTCCATTTTGCTGAAACCGAATCCCCAGAGATTGACCAGAGGAGCACAGGTGATATCGAAAATGCCTTCCGAATGGTCGGATACCTCTTTTGCTTTGTTGAACACCTCGATAAACCAGTCATCTGCTTCGACCGCCTCATTCCGGTTCACTTTTGATATGATAGAGTTCGGATTGAACGGATTTAACGAAAGATTGAACTTTTGAAATTCGGCATCAATCTTTTCTGTCAGTATTTCAGAACCTTCATATTTAATATGATAGATAGTATGAAAAACGGAACCGCTTTCTTCGAAATATTGTTTCTGTTTTGTACAGGCAGTGAACATAAGTATCCATAAACCGGCCGCCAGAATGATCTTCTTGTACATCTCTTTAAATTTTAGCGCAGCAAAGATACTAAAATTTATTGTAATTCAATCAATGTCAGTTGTCAAGCCTTTTTGTTTTCCATATAAGCCCCTTTCATGGGAGATGCGCAGTTGCGTGTAAAAATATCCAGGATACCGCGGCTATGGCGGGATACAGGCTGTGTCCATTGTTTACGACGCTCCGACAAAATCCGGTCTATTTCCTCCGGTGATTGTTGGAAGCCGTTGGTTCCGATGATCTCGAGCTTACGGGCAGGAATGTCGATACGGATCAGGTCATTGTCTTCAACCAGGGCGATAGGACCGCCGTCGTATGCTTCCGGCGAGACGTGTCCGACGGCCGGGCCGCGGGTGGCTCCGGAAAAACGTCCGTCGGTAATGAGGGCAATGCTTTCTGCCAGTTCCGGGTCGGAGGCGATGGCTTCGGTCGTGTAAAACATTTCCGGCATTCCGCTGCCTTTCGGGCCTTCGTAACGGATAAAGACGGCTTCTCCCGGATGGATATTTTTCTGCAATACAGCTTGCAATGCTTCTTCTTCGCTATCGAATACACGGGCCGTTAATGTTGCCTGCATCAGGTTGGGGGAGATGGCGGCATGTTTGACAACGGCTCCTTCCGGGGCGAGATTCCCTTTTAATATGGCAATCGCTCCTTGTTTCCGGATCGGACTTTTAAACGGTTTGATAATGTCGCTGACTTTTACTCCAAGCGGGGACAAGTATTTGCGGCATCCTTCATAAAATCCGTTTGTGCGGAGTGTTTCAAGATTTTCTCCCAGGCTTTTGCCTGTTACTGTCCGGACATCCAGGTTAAGCACGTCTTTCAGTTCTTCCAGAATGGCGGGAACGCCGCCAGCATACCAGAAATATTCGCCCGGCCAGAATCCGCTTGGACGGATATTCAGTAAAAAAGGAATTTGGCGATGGATTTCATCAAATAATTCAGGCGGCAGGTCAATGCCTAGTTCATGCGCAATGGCCGGCAGATGTAGCAGGCTGTTGCTGGAACCGGCTATCGCGGCGTGCACCATAATAGCATTTCTGAAAGCGTCGATTGTCAGGATATCGGAAGGCAGTAACTCTTCTTTCTCTAATTCGACGGAACGCTGGCCGGCGTACCGGGATATCTCTTTTATATAATGTACGTGCGTAGGGATTAAGGCCGAACCCGGCAGTGCGATACCCAGCGCTTCGGCCATTACCTGCATTGTCGAGGCTGTTCCCATAAATGAACAGGCTCCGCAAGTCGGGCAGGCATCTTTTTTATAAGCGAGGAATTGCTCTTCGCTTATTTCTTTCCGTTCGTATTGTGCACTGTATGTTCCGATTTGTTCTAAAGTCAGCAGGTTGGGGCCGGCTTTCATAATACCTCCCGGCAGGAGCAGGGCCGGCATATTCAGCCGGGCGATCGCCATCAGGTGGGCAGGCACCGATTTGTCGCAACTGGTAATGAATATTCCCGCATCGAAAGGCGTTGCTTTTACGTGTATCTCCATCATGGCTGCCATGATATCGCGGGATACGAGCGAATAGTTCATTCCGTCGTGGCCCTGTGCTTCGCCGTCGCAAATGTCAGTGACGTAGTAATTGGCAGCCCGTCCTCCGGCATCGCTGATACCTTTGCCGGCTTCTTCCACCAGCTTGTTCAGATGGGCACTTCCGGGATGGCTGTGTCCGTAACTGCTCTCAACGATGATTTGCGGTTTGCTGAGATCTTCAATGCTCCAACCACTACCGAGGCGGAGTGAATCAAGTTCCGGTGCCAATTTACGTAATTCCTGACTTTTCATATACATTTATTTTATTAGCAGAAGAACAGGTGTTCTATCAATATTTTTGCTCCGATACCGATTAGTATCAGTCCGCCGATCAGGTCGAGTTTCAAATCCACCTTACGTCCGAAACGACTTCCGAAATAAACGCCTGAAACAGACATAAGGAATGTGATGATTCCGATCAGGGAAGCCTGGATGATGATATCCGATTTCAGGATAGCCAGCGAGATACCGATAGCCAGTGCGTCGATGCTTGTTGCTATGGACAGTCCGAACAATGTTTTGTTGCAGAGCGGATTTGTTTTGCTGTCTTCATCTTCTTCCTGCGTACTGTCGTATATCATTTTACCTCCCAGGTAAAGCAACAGGACGAAAGCGATCCAGTGGTCGAAGGCTGTAATGTATTTCTGGAATCCGACACCGGCCAGATAGCCCAGAACTGTCATTGTGGCCTGTGTGATACCCATAAAAGAGCCGATCTTAACCATATTGCACACAGTGCAATTCCGGATTACTGCTCCGCCGGTTACGGACACGGCCAAACTATCCATCGATAATCCGATGGCTAGTAACACTATTTCTATAATTGACATAAATTAAAAAGTTTCCACCCCGGGTGTACTCATATTTCTGATTCTATCTTATAGTTGTTTCTATTGGATGAATTCCTGGAAATCAACTCGCCGATGAATCCGGCTAAGAACATTTGCGTTCCGAGGATCATCGCAGTAAGCGATATATAGAAATATGGAGAGTTTGTTACCAACGGACGTAAATCGCCGGAGAACATGGAGATCAGTTTCATGCTTAATACGAATACCAATGCGATGAAACCGATAAAGAACATCACGCTTCCCCACAGACCGAAGAAATGCATCGGCTTTTTTCCGAATTTGGAAGTAAACCATAACGTGATCAAATCCAGATAGCCGTTGACAAAACGGTTTAGCCCGAATTTGGTTGTTCCGTATTTGCGTGCCTGATGCTGTACGACTTTTTCACCGATCTTATGGAAACCGGCAATCTTTGCCAGGTATGGAATATACCGGTGCATATCGTTGTACACTTCGATATTTTTGATAACGACATTTTTGTAAGCCTTCAGGCCGCAATTGAAATCGTGCAGGTTGTTTATGCCAGAGAATTTGCGGGCCGTGGCATTGAATAGCTTTGTCGGGATCGTTTTGGATAACGGGTCGTACCGTTTCTTTTTCCATCCTGAAACGAGGTCGTATCCGTCTTCCGTGATCATACGGTAGAGTTCCGGGATTTCGTCCGGACTGTCCTGGAGGTCGGCATCCATGGTGATGACTACATCTCCCTGGGCACGCTCGAAACCGCAATGTAGTCCGGGTGATTTGCCGTAATTGCGGCGGAACTTGATGGCTCTGATACAAGGATTCTTTTGCTGTAAACCCTCGATTACTTCCCATGAATTGTCCGTACTGCCGTCGTTTACAAATATAATTTCGTAAGTAAAGTTATGTTCTTTCATCACCCGCTCTATCCATGCTTCCAGTTCCGGTAGAGACTCGGCTTCGTTGTACAACGGAATAACTACTGATATATCCATTATTTGTATTGTTTCTCCTTATTGTTCTTGTCTGATCGCACCGGTTTCATTGTTCCTGCACAGAATGGCTGCTACCGGTATCGAAAGTATAATACCATAAAATATATTATTGAAAACACCCTGAATAGCCATATGGATAGGAGTGAAATTGGTTTTTCCGATTGCTTCTATGACTTCGGTGCTTACCTGTGAGTCTTTCAGCACTTCGATCATCTGGTTTACGGAGTTTGCCAGAAAATCGGCCGGAGCGATAAACTGGAAGAACACGAAATGTTCGAGGGCGAAGATCAATGCGGCAAAAAAGTAAAGCATTGTGCCGAAGCGCCAGGCATGAAAGAAACTGATCTTTCCGCCGATGTCCTGTTTGTATCGTTTTGTCAAATAATAGGCGATGAACGGAACTGTCAGTGTAAGCACTATATATATAATGTTTAGGGCAGGAACCGTATTGCTGAAAATAAAGAACAGGTACTTGATCACCCAGAAAATTCCCATGGCTAAACCATAAGTCATCGCGCTTTTTAATAGTAGACCTTTATTTTCTTCCATTTGTGCTGCTGTTTTAAAGTTTCTATCAGCAAAATTAATCCTTTTGTTATAATATGCAATGTATAACAATAAAAAAAGAGGAAGTTTATTGTCATAAACCTCCTCTTCCAAATTTTTGAATTTTCAATTGTTAATTATCAATTTTCAATTCTTCTGAGCCTCTTGTCGGATTCGAACCAACGACCCCGAGATTACAAATCACGTGCTCTGGCCAACTGAGCTAAAGAGGCAGGTGGGTAAGCTTGCTACATCGCGCCGCTACAACCAAGTACCCTTGCTGCGGTCAAGCCCTGGGGGATTCCGAGGGAGCATGCCGTGTAGGACTTACCCGGGTGCAAAAGTAGATATTATTTTTTACAATGCAAGCGTTTTTATGCATTACAGGTGATATTTGTTTCTAAGTGGCTGTAAACCTTTTATTTTAGTTGTGGTTAAAAAGTGTTTATTCTTTATTGCCGGCTTGATTTATCTTACCGGTAAACTCTATATCGAGTCAACCTCTATTATAGATGAGGCTGAAAGTAGTCAACTAAAAACATTAACACAGTATAGATAGTGTTTCATTGTAATGAAACAAGTGTTTCTACCTAATGAAACAAATGTTTCAATAGGATGAAACAGATTTTCGGAAGGAGGTATTTTATCAATTGTTTCGGCGGTTATCTTTTTTTCTATAGATTCAACTTTACATTTGGTATATGTATAAATATTCTTGTACATTTGTACCCTAATTCAAAAATCAAAAACACTAAGAACAATGGGTGGTTTTTTCGGAACTATTTCTAATTCGTCTTGTGCAACTGACTTATTTTACGGCACAGACTACAATTCTCACCTGGGAACCCGCAGAGGCGGTATGGCAACCCTACACGAAGGCGTCTTCAAACGCTCTATCCATAATCTGGAAAATTCTTATTTCCGTACTCGTTTTGAAAGTGAACTGGAGAAATTCCAGGGGAATTCAGGTATAGGTATCATCAGCGATACAGATCCTCAACCAATCTTCATTAATTCTCACTTAGGTAAATATGCCGTTGTGACCGTAGCCAAGGTGAACAATCTGGAGGAACTACAGAATGAATTGCTGGATAAGGGATGTCACTTTTCAGAAATGAGTTCCGGCCAGATCAATCAGACTGAATTGATTTCATTACTGATCTCTCAGGGTAAGACGTTTGTTGAAGGTGTGGAAATTGTTTTCGAAAAGATTAAAGGTTCCTGCTCGATGCTTATTCTGACAGAGGAAGGCATTATTGCCGCACGCGACAAATGGGGGCGTACTCCGATCCTGATCGGTAAGAAAGAAGGTGCCTATGCGGCATCAAGCGAACCTTGCAGCTTCCCGAATCTGGGATATGAAATAGATTATAATGTAGGCCCAGGCGAAGTGGTTATGCTTACGGCAGACAAGATGACGCAGTTGCGTAAGCCGAATAAGAAAATGCAGGTTTGCTCTTTCTTATGGGTGTACTATGGTTATCCGGTCTCTGAATATGAAGGGGTGAACGTAGATGCTTCCCGCTATGCCAGCGGTCTGGCTATGGCGAAGAAGGATGAGGTGGATGCTGATTTTGTATCGGGTATCCCTGACTCCGGTATTGGTATGGCGCTGGGATATGCTGAAGGTAAAGGGATTCCTTACCGTCGTGCTATCGTTAAATATACACCGACATGGCCCCGTAGCTTTACCCCGGCCAACCAGTCCGTACGTGACCTGGTTGCTAAAATGAAACTGATCCCAAACCGTGCCCTTCTGAAAGGGAAACGGGTGATTTTCTGTGACGATTCGATTGTTCGCGGAACACAGCTTCGCGATAATGTGAATATATTATATGGATATGGAGCGAAAGAGGTGCATATGAGAATCGGATGTCCTCCGATCCTGCATGCTTGTCCGTTTGTCGGTTTTTCTGCTTCCAAGTCCCATCTGGAACTGATTGCCCGCCGGATTGTCAAGGAACTGGAAGGGGATGATGCAAAAGATCTGGATAAATATGCTACAACAGGTACCGAGCAATATAATATGTTGGTGGAACGTATCCGTGAGCAGCTGAATATCACTACACTTAAATTCAATACAGTAGAAGACCTGATCGCTTCGATCGGCCTGCCGAAGGAATGTGTTTGTACACATTGTTATAATGGCAATGGCTGTTTTTAAGAGGGGGTAATTATAGAAAGAATTGAACTATCCCGTTCCCGTGCTTGACACGAGATCGCAAAGGTACAGACCATATCCTATATGTATATTTTGATACTGCCGGTTCTTTTGCGACCCCGTGTCAAGCACGGGGACAAGATAGTTCAAGCCAGATAAAAAGAGAAATAATTACAAAACAATCGTTGGGTAATTATTTCTCTTTATTATTTTGTTATTCGTCGCTCTTTACCTACTTTTATGCTTTAAATATAAAAGTATACCTTATGACAGTATTAGATAGATTTTTAAAGTATGTAACGTTTGAAACACAATCGAGTGAAGAGACCGGGACAACACCAAGTACTCCGGGACAGCGGGTGTTTGCAGAAGAATTGGTAAAGGAACTGGAAGAAATAGGTCTGGAAGACATCACGCTGGATGAAAACAGCTATCTGATGGCAACACTTCCGGCAAATACCGATAAGAAGATTCCGGCTATCGGCTTTATCGCCCATCTGGATACCAGTCCGGATATGTCGGGAAAAGATGTGACTCCACGGATTGTAAATTATAAAGGAGGAGATATCGTCCTGTGCGCCGAAGAGAATGTAGTTCTTTCTCCCCAGATGTTTCCTGAACTGAATGATTATAAAGACCAGGATATTATTGTAACCAACGGTAAGACCTTGCTGGGAGCCGACGATAAAGGCGGTGTGGCAGCCATCATCGCTGCTATGAAATATCTGAAGGATCACCCGGAAATCGAACATGGCAAGATACGTATCGGTTTTACTCCGGACGAGGAGATCGGGGAAGGGGCCAACCATTTTGACGTGGAGAAATTCGGTTGTGAATGGGCTTATACGATCGACGGCGGGCAGATTGGCGAACTGGAATATGAAAACTTCAATGCGGCAGCTGCCAAAATAACTTTTAAAGGTTTGAACGTTCATCCGGGTTATGCGAAGAACAAGATGCTGAATGCTTCGTTGCTGGCTATCGAGTTCGCTTCGTGGCTGCCGGCTTCACAACGTCCGGAACATACGCAGGGGTACGAAGGGTTCTATCATCTGACCAATATGTCGGGTACGGTAGAGGAAGCCTCCTTGTCCTATATCATCCGCGACCATGTGCGCACTTTGTTTGAAGAAAAGAAAGCACAGTTGAAGATGTGGGTAAAACGTATGAACGAAATCTATCCGGGCAGTACAACGCTGGAACTTCGCGACCAATATTATAATATGCGTGAAGTGGTTGAACCGAAGAAATATATCGTAGACCTGGCCTTTGAAGCCATGGAGTCTGTCGGTGTTAAACCGCTGGTTAAACCGATTCGCGGCGGAACGGACGGTGCCCGTTTGTCATTTATGGGATTGCCCTGCCCGAATATATTTGCCGGCGGGTTGAACTTCCACGGACGTTATGAGTTCCTTCCGGTCAACTCATTGGAAAAGAGTATGCAAACAATTATAAAAATAACCGAGCTTCTGGCTCAAAAATCTTAAACGTAATAATAACATGAAAACGACTCCGTTTACCGATGTACATATCGCATTGGGAGCAAAAATGCATGAATTTGCAGGTTATAATATGCCGATCGAATATACCGGCATAATCGATGAACACATGACCGTTGTGAATGGTGTAGGTGTATTCGATGTATCTCATATGGGAGAGTTTTGGGTAAAAGGCCCGAATGCGCTGGCTTTTATCCAGAGTATCACTTCCAATGATGCATCTGTTTTGCCATTGGGTAAGGCGCAATATACTTGCTTCCCGAATGATAAAGGTGGTATTGTGGATGACCTGCTGGTTTATCACTATGAACCGGAAAAATATCTGTTGGTCGTAAATGCAGGAAATATTGCAAAAGACTGGGATTGGTGTGTCAGTCACAACACAGTGGGAGCAGAGCTTGAAAACTCTTCCGATCGTACTGCCCAGCTAGCTATCCAGGGACCGAAAGCAACTGAAGTGCTGCAACGCCTGACTCCGGTCGATCTTTCGTCTATCCCTTATTATTCTTTTGTGACCGGAGAGTTTGCCGGTTGTAAGAATGTAATCATTTCCAATACGGGTTATACCGGTGCGGGTGGTTTTGAATTGTATTTCTATCCGGATGATGCAATGACTATCTGGAATGCAATCTTTGAAGCCGGCAAGCCCGAAGGTATCAAGCCGATTGGTTTAGGTGCCCGCGACACACTTCGTCTGGAAATGGGATTCTGCCTGTATGGCAATGATCTGGATGATACGACTTCTCCGATCGAAGCCGGATTGGGTTGGATCACTAAGTTTGCGGACGGAAAAGAATTTACCAACCGTGCAGAACTGGAACGCCAGAAGAAAGAAGGCGTTACCCGTAAATTGTGTGCGTTTGAATTGGTAGACAAGGGTATTCCCCGTCATGGTTATGAAATCGTGGATGCAGAGGATCAGGTTATCGGTGTTGTGACATCCGGAACGATGTCGCCAGTGTTGAAGAAAGGTATCGGTATGGGATATGTGAAGCCCGAATATGCAAAAGCCGGTTCAGAATTCTTTGTGAAAGTACGTAACCGTAATCTGAAAGCACAGGTGGTCAAAGCGCCGTTCAGAAAATAATGAAAAACAGGCATATGTAAATAAGGAGCCTCATTCGTTACCGGATGGGGCTTTTTTATATATCTTTGCGCCGAAAATATAAAGATAGGTCTCATGTTGAACTTTCTGAAGAACTGGACATTGCCTGTTGCAATGCTGACTGGTGTATTGGGTTATTTGATGTTTGCCAACTTCACCTTTCTGGAGCCGACAAAACCGTTTATGAACACGCTTATTGCGTATCTTACTCCTTTATTGATCTTTGGTCAGTTATTACTTACTTTTTGTAAAGTGGATTGGCGGGAGTTGATGCCGTCTCCGTGGCACGGATGGTTGTTGCTGTTTCAGATTGTTTCTTCATGTGCCCTGGCAGCCTTGTTGATTTTTGTACCTATGGGAGGTTCCTATCGGGAGGTTTTTGAAGCAGCGATGGTTTGTCTGATCTGTCCGACGGCGACAGCGGCGGCTGTTATTACGGGTAAGTTGGGTGGGAGTGCTTCCAGTCTGACTACTTATACCCTGTTATCGAATATTCTGGCGGCGGTAGCTGTGCCATTGATCTTTCCTTTGGTCGAGCCTCATACGGACGTTACTTTCTTCACTGCTTTTCTGAAGATTTTGAGTAAAGTATTTCCGTTGTTGCTTTTCCCGTTTTTTCTGGCATTGTTCTTCCGGTATTGTCTTCCGAAGATACATCATTTTTTGTTAGGTTTCCATGACCTGGCTTTTTATATGTGGGGGATGGCGCTGGCCATCGTAACGGCTCAGACCGTGAAATCGCTTGCCCACAGTACGATTCCGGTAGAGGTCGAGATATTGATCGCATTGGCCGGTTTTGTCACTTGCGCCCTTCAATTCTTTCTCGGAAAACGGATCGGAACTATTTATAAAGACCGTATCAGTGCCGGTCAGGCTCTGGGACAAAAGAACACGGTGCTCGCCATCTGGATGTCTTATACTTATCTCGACCCGGTTTCTTCGGTCGGTCCGGGTTCTTATGTGTTGTGGCAGAATATATTTAATAGCTGGCAGCTGTGGAAGAAACGGAAAAATGATTCTAAAATGTAAATAACAAAGAATAAAATATATGAGATTAAGTAATGAATGGTTCACAGCCTTGTCGGAAGACGAAGACGGGCATTTGGTAACAGTAAGCGGACGCGATGAACTGACGGAATTTATCCAGTCCGGTAAATTCAAGGAACGTGTTGAAATAACCTGGAAATATGAAGGGGATGAGAAAGGAATGCCTATGGATGCACTTGCCGAACAGATGGAGAACGTACAGGAAACATTGCGGAAAGCCATGGAAAAAGATAAACTTTCCATCCTTACCGCTGTTTATACCGGGGCAGGAGAGAAGATATGGGTTTTCTACACCCGTACAGTCCGCGTTTTCGGCGAACGTCTGAATGAGGCACTCGCTCCGTTCGATCTGTTACCTATTTCTATTTATACGGAAGTCGATCCCGAATGGGAAGAGTATCTGGATATGTATGAGATGAAGCAGTGGGCACTCGATTAAGGCGTGTTTAGCTCTTTTCTGACTAACCAGCTGCCGATGCGCGATTCGGAAATTCCTTCTTTCAACCGATAGCTACAAAGGAAACGGTCGTCTTTTATTTCAGATTCCATGTAGTTGAACTGACATGTTTTTTCTGTATAAAAGGCTTCCGCAAGTTCTATGATATGGGTGGAGAGAAGGAATTTGCTTTGCGGATATTTTTTCAGCAGATTGAGAACGATGACCGAAGCCTCATAAGCATCGCGGGCATTTGTTCCCCGGAAGAGTTCGTCGAACACGATGAAATAAGCATCTTCTTCCTTGACTTTTTCCAGTATGCTTTTGATACGTAATACTTCCGCATAGAAATGGCTTTCTCCTCTTTTTAAAGAATCCGGTAAATTGATGGAAGTAAAAATACCCTTGTATACCGGGCAACGCATATAAGTTGCCGGTACCGGTAATCCGGCGTGAGCCAACCAAATAACCGACGATAACGCTTTCAGAGTCGTCGATTTGCCAGCCATATTGGAACCTGTGAAAATATTGATATGTTTTTCCTCCAAATGCCAGTCATTACGTACGGCTTGCGGCAAAGCCGGATGGAAAAAGTTGTGTATGACCAGCTCTGTGTCGCCGGAGTGTAATTCCGGGTAACAAAATCCTTTTTCTTTAGCTATTTGATGCGCGGAACGAAAGGCGTCCAATTCGTATACAATATCAAGTATCCCCTGTACAGCGATTTTTCCCCTATTGCGGAAAATGTAGTCGAACTGGTCTATTTCGTAACAAGTTAATCTGGTTTCCCTGTTCGGGATTGAAGCGAAAACATTGCTGTCCACATAGGAACGTATCATCCGGAGTGTTTGTTTGATAATGTCCGGTTGTGCGGACTCTTCTATGGGAGATGAGATCTGGCGTAATTCCCGGATCAATTCACATAAATATAAGCATCCACGGCTTTTAATATAGTTCCACGGATTTTTCTGCAATTTGTTTTTTAACCATTGGTAGTAGGAGAGGACGCCTAATACGGTTGTGGGGGACGGCTCATTATAATTCAGGTAATATTCGATGAAGTCCAGGGTGTTCCCGTCTATTTCGAAGCTGGGTATTCCACCGGCGCGAATGGATTCGATGCGGTAGTGGAGTGTTTGGATATTGTTAACAGGATGGGTAACCCAGTTTTGGAGTACGTTACGGCCGCCTTTAGACTGAGTCTCGGTATAAATACCGGTCAGATCAAATTCTCCGTAGGGATTTTGCGTAACGCATAAGTCATTACGGGTCTGTATATCTGTTTCGAGTTTCTTTGTTCCTGTCTGTCCCATTGGACAAAGATAGTTTTGTTTATGAAACTAAAGATACTCCGGGGTAAAAAAATACAAAAGGAGTTGTCTTTGAAAACAACTCCTCCGTGTAAATATATAAACTCTAAAAAATAACTGGCAGATCACTAGGTAATGCTATTGCAATCTGACTAATCTGTAAAGCAATTGCTGGATTGCTTCCTGATAGTCGTCGATGATGGATTGTGAGAATGCTTCAGGGAACAGGTCTCTGTGTTTTTCTACGTAGTTGTAGAAATCTGATGCATGTTTTACGATGTCTTTCGGAGTTTTGGTTTCCGGGATGGCAATCTGGAGGTCGCCTACCAAGGCGAATGTTGTTTCGGTGATTCTGTCGATCACGTCCAGCAAGGAGGCGATGGCTTCATCTAATGCCATATGTTTAGCATAACTGCCGGTTCCGGTTACGCTCCAGTGAAAAAGTTTGAGACTACTGTTGAATGAGAAAAGTTCTCCGATAAATGTTGCGATCTCTTTATTGGAAGTGCGGGTCGCTTTTTCTTTTTGTTCTGATTTTACTGTTGTACTCATAATTTTGTTTATTTATGTTTTGTACTTAATAAACATCATAGGCAACAGGAAAGTTTACGGGAATATTAGAAAATATTTGAAGATGATTTATGGTAACAATAAGGTTGTAAAAGCTGTTTATAAATGGAATATGGATAAATAATTATGACACAGATAAAATTGAAACGGATATATGAAGATCCGGAGCCAACGGATGGTTACAGGGTCTTTGTGGATCGGCTATGGCCCAGAGGTATGAAAAAGGAAGCGGCACATTTCGATTTGTGGGAAAAAGATGTAACTCCCTCTCCAGAACTTCGAAAGTGGTTTCATCAGGCACCCGATGAAAGGTGGAATGAGTTTGCCGCATTGTATAGCAAAGAGCTGAACGGTTCGGAGGCAGCAAAGGCATTTGTGGAGAAGATCAGTCAATATCCGATCGTCACGTTGCTATATGCTTCTAAAAGTCCGGACCATAATCATGCGCTTATTTTGAAAAAGTACCTGGAGGAGCTGATGGTTGGCGATAGGTAATGTGTCATCTGTACTGTACGGAGGGTAAGTTGCGTGCTACATCGGGATGCTCCCTACTGGTAGGTACACTCTGTACCTACCGGTAAGTACAGGTTGTCCCTAGGGATAGGGATACAACGTACCTACCGCTAGGGACAATCTCTATACCGGACGGAACAGGCTATGATTACTGTGTTATCAGGTAAGCCTTGAACGCTTTAAAGTCTTTGCTGAGTTCGACACTTTGTTTCGTCCCTTTCATAAAGGATTGTAACTTGGCCGGAATTTCAATGTCTGCATCGAGGATACGGTCGACGGTTCCTTTGAACTTCGCCGGATGGGCGGTTTCAAGGAAGAGGCCGGTTTCGTCAGATTCGAGTGCATATTGTATCAAAGCCTGATAGCCGCAGGCACCGTGCGGGTCAAGTAGATAGCCATCGTTTTCATATACATATCTGATGGTGTATTCGATTTCTTCGTCGGTGAAACGGTAGCCGGTGATGTGTTGGCATATTTCATGATGTTTGTCGCCGTAGATGTCGAATAAATCCATGATGCGGGCAAAGTTGCTCGGGTCGCCGACATCCATCGCGTTAGCTATCGTGGCTACGGAAGGACGCGGAGTGTAAACGCCTGTTCTCAGATATTCAAGGAATACGTCGTTGCGGTTGTTGGCGGCGATGAAGCGTTTAACGGGCAGTCCCATCCAGTTGGCAAAAAGACCGGCGGTGATATTTCCGAAGTTCCCGCTGGGGACGGAAATGACCAGGTTATCGGCTTTACCGAGCTTATCCAGCTGTGCGTAGGCATTGAAATAATAGAATGATTGCGGGAGGAAGCGGGCCACGTTGATGGAATTGGCTGATGTCAGTTTCATGTGGCGGTTCAGTTCGTCATCCATGAAAGCCGATTTTACCAACGCCTGGCAATCGTCGAAAGTCCCCTCTATCTCAAGGGCGGTGATATTCTGTCCCAGTGTTGTGAACTGGCATTCCTGGATAGGACTGACTTTTCCCTTGGGATAAAGAACATACACGTGGATACCCGGTACACCTAGAAAACCGTTGGCAACGGCACTTCCCGTATCTCCCGAAGTGGCAACCAGTACGTTAACCTGTTTCAGTCCTTCTTTTTGGATGAAATATCCCAGCAGGCGGGCCATGAAGCGTCCGCCGACATCCTTAAAGGCTAGTGTCGGACCGTGGAAAAGTTCAAGGCTGTAAATATTTTCAGAGACGTTTACCACAGGGGTATCGAACGATAAAGTATCTTTTACGATTTCATTCAACGTTTCCGTTTCGATGTCTTCACCGAAAAAAGCCTGTGCAACCGTACAAGCTATTTCGTGGAAAGACTGATTTTTCATATTGTTGATTGTGCCCTCATCCAAACGGACGATACGTTCGGGCATATACAATCCCTTGTCACCGGCAAGGCCTTTTACTACGGCTTCTTCCAGGGTGGCGAGGGGAGCTTGTTTGTTTGTGCTGTAATATTTCATAATAATTCTTTTATAAATTCATCTTTTTCCAAAACTCCATATTTACCGTTCAGGACACTGAACTCGTCGAAGCAGGTCACTGCATCAGGCTCTTGTCCGGGTTTGTAGATCAGGAAGGGGACGGGGGTATTGGTGTGTGTACGGATCGAACAGGGAGTCGGATGGTCGGGAAGTACGGCAATGGCAACCGGTTCGTCCCATGTCTGCAACTCTTCATAGATAATGCGGATGGCCCGTTTATCCAGATATTCGATTGTTTTTATTTTGAGGTCTACGTCTCCTTCGTGTCCGGCTTCATCGCTGGCTTCGACGTGGAGGTAGACGAAATCATTTGTTTTCAGTGCTTCGAGGGCGGCATGCGTTTTGCCTTCGTAGTTGGTATCATATAATCCGGTGGCGCCTTCCACGCTGATAACTTCGAGGCCGGCATAAACGCCGATACCGCGAATCAGGTCGACGGCTGAAATAACGGCCCCTTTATTGAAACCGTACATCTCCTGCATGGTCTGCATGGCAGGACGATAACCGGGCGACCAGGGCCAGATACTGTTTGCCGGGTCTTTTCCGGCTGCCATACGTTTGCGGTTGACGGGATGGTCTTTCAATATTTCCTGGGATTTCAGAATCAAGTCATTCAATAAGTCGGCAGTCTCTTGTGCTTCCGGCACTTCCGGTTTGACCATCAACGGGCGGAAGGGGTGGAGGGGAACGTCGTGGGGCGGCGTGCAATCCAGCCGTTTGTCGCCTCCTTTGATAACCAAAAGGTGACGGTAGGAGACACCAGTGTAGAATTTTACTTTGTCGGAGCCTAATTTCTCGTTGAGGAATTGTATTAACTCGTCGGCCTCATCGGTGGATATATGGCCGGCCGAATGGTTTTTCAGGATATCTCCTTCAACACAAATAAGGTTGCAGCGCATCGCCATTTCACCCGGTTGAAGGGTGACACCGATGCTTGCAGCTTCCAGTACGCCACGTCCTTCGTATACTTTCGGCAGGTCGTATCCTAATACGGCCATGTTGGCAACTTCGCTGCCCGGATGGAATCCGTCGGCAACCGTTTTCATTTGTCCGGTAACACCCAATGCAGCCAGCTTATCCATATAAGGGGTATCTGCATATTGCATGGGAGTCTTACCTCCAAGTGCCTCAATGGGTTCATCGGCCATGCCGTCGCCCAGGATTATTATACTTTTCATTTCGTATTAACTTAATTCATTCCTTTTCTTACCGAATATTGGCTATAGAGATTATATCGGCGAATACACCAGCAGCCGTTACATCGGCTCCGGCTCCGTAGCCTTTTATTATCATGGGATACTCGTGGTATCTTTCGGTGGAAATCATGATGATGTTGTTGCTGCCTTCCAGTTCGTAGAACGGATGATGGCTGTCGACTGTTTGCAGGCCGATTTCGCAAACACCTTTATCCATTTTGGCAACGAAGCGGAAACGTTTGCCTTCGGCTTCCAGTTGCTGGCGTTTGTTTTCGAATTCGGCATCCAGTTCTTTCACCTTGCACCAGAAATCGTCGAGCGAACCTTCGAAATATTTATCCGGCACGAACAAGTTGCGTTTTACATCTTCCTGCTCCACTTTGTAACCGGCTTCACGCGCCAGGATGACGAGTTTACGCAATACGTCTTTTCCACTCAGGTCGATACGGGGGTCGGGTTCCGAGTAACCTTCCTCTTTTGCCATCAGGATTGCCTTGCTGAAAGGTATATCGGCACTGAGCGTATTGAATATATAATTTAATGTACCGGAAAGAACAGCTTCCAGTTTCAGGATATGATCGCCACTGTTTCTCAGGTCGTTCATCGTATTGATGATAGGCAGTCCGGCTCCGACGTTCGTTTCGAACAGGAACTTGACGCCACGGTGGCGGGCCGTTTCTTTCAGTTTGATATAATTGCTGTAAGAGGACGAGGCGGCTACTTTATTGGCGGCTACCACTGAAACGTTGTTGTTGAGCAGCGTTTCATACAGGTCGGAGACAGCCGGGGTTGCCGTACAATCCACAAATACGGAGTTGAAGATATTCATTTTCAGAATCTCTTCTTTCAGATGTTCGGGAGAACTCTCTTCGCCGTTCTTTTTCAGTTCGTCGATACAGTTTTCCAGGTTCAGTCCTTCACGAAGGAAAAGGGCACGTTTACTGTTGGCGATACCGACAACATTTAGTTTCAGGCCGTTTTGTTCCATCAGTTTAGGTTGCTGGATACGGATTTGTTCCAGTAAGTTACCGCCTACCGTTCCGACACCTGCAATGAACAGGTTCAACACCTTATATTGTGACAGAAAAAATGAATCATGGATAGAGTTCAGAGCCTTGCGCAGATATTTGTGCTTGATAACAAATGATATGTTTGTTTCGGAAGCACCCTGTGCACAGGCAATCACGCTGATACCGGCACTGCCCAGCGTACCGAACAGTTTACCGGCAATACCTGGCGTACGTTTCATGTTTTCACCGACGATGGCGACTGTTGCCAGGTCTTTTTCGGCCACCGTATCGTTCATATCACCCTGGGCGCGTTCCAATGCGAACTCTTCATCCAGCACCTGCACGGCCAGGTCGGCATCGGCATTGCGGACAGCGAAAGTCGTATTGTTTTCGGAACTGGCCTGTGATACCATAAATACGCTGATACCGCTTTTTGCCAATGTCTTAAAGATACGGTAGTTTACACCGATCACACCAACCATGCCCAGTCCCTGAACGGTAATCAGGCAGGTGTCGTTGATAGAGGAAATACCTTTGATGATGGCTTTCCCTTCTTCTTTTACCTTTTCCTTGGAAATATAAGTACCCGGCGCTTCCGGATTGAATGTGTTCAGGATACGGATCGGAATATTCTTATGATATACCGGATAAATCGTCGGTGGATAGATGACCTTGGCTCCGAAGTTACACAACTCCATCGCTTCGGTAAACGTCAGCCGGTCGATTACATAGGCTGAACTGATGACGCGCGGGTCGGCAGTCATGAAACCGTCTACGTCCGTCCATATTTCCAAAACGTTGGCATCGAGCGCAGTAGCCAGGATAGAGGCAGTATAGTCGGAACCGCCACGTCCCAGGTTCGTTACTTCTCCGTTTTCCGTACTGGAAGAGATAAAGCCGGGAACCAGCGATACTTTAGGTAGCGGGTTGAAAGTCTCTTTAATGAGCTGGTTTGTCTGTTCGAAATCAACGATATGTTTGTTGAACTGCTTGAGCGTTTTGATAAACTTACGGGAATCGAACAGCTTGGCATCTTCGATGACATTCGACACGATGAGTGAAGAAATGCGTTCGCCGTAACTGACGATTGTGTCGGAAGTCTTGGCAGACAGGTCGTTGATAAGGTACACACCTTTGAAGATATTACCCAGTTCGTCCAGCAGGCTCATGACCTTTTTCTGCACTTCGATGCGCTGCATCTTGTCGGGGATAACACCCTGAATCACATCCAGGTGACGTGTTATGATTTCGGAGAACTCCCTTTCGTATCCGACATCCCCTTTGGCAGCCATGGATGAGGTTGCCAGCAACTTATCCGTGATGCCGCCCAATGCAGATACGACAACGATTACAGGCTCTTCAATAGCCTCTACTATCTTCTTAACACTCAAAATACTATTCACGGAACCTACGGATGTTCCGCCGAATTTCAATACTTTCATCGGTATGTATTATTTTAATTGACAGCTGACGGTTGACAACTGACAATATATTTGTAACTAAATTAATTGATAAAAAGAACCGGAAAGAACCGGCATAAAGGATGCAATACAAATGATTGCAACAATGCAGGACGTGGCCGCTGCTCTTGTTTATTTGTAAATTCTAACCCCCCAAGGGGTCATCAATGCCCATGTATAATATGCTATACCTGCAATCATTCTTTTACTTTTCTAGTTTTCATATCTTATTGCAGGGGCAATATTACACATTATTTTTCAAATGCAAGCATTTTTTCAGTAGAAAGTGATAAAATAGTGGAAAGTTGATAGGAAAAGAGGGTATGATGATTACTATTGTTTATTTATTTTGCCCTTTTTCACCTGCCGTAACCAGAACACCGGGAGCAGACAAAGCAAGGTGACGATGAATGCGATATAGAAATCATCGTTGATGCCGCCTATGTATGCTTCTAGTTCGAGACGTTTGATTATTAGCTGTTCGGCGAGTGATTTGGCTGTCTCTTCGGTGGTGCCGGTTGTCTGTAAGGCGAAGAAACTCAGTTTATCTATTGTCTGGTGATATATCTCACCAGTATAATTTAATGCTTCGCTGTAGCGTTGGGTATGGTAACTGGTGCGTTGGGTAAGCATATGGCTGAAGATGGCAACACCGAAACTGCCGCCCATTTGGCGGACGATATTGGTGATACTCGATGCTTGTGCCATTTGTACGACACTGATACGGGCTAATGATAAAGTTAATAATGGGGTGAAAAGTATTCCCATGCCGATGCCGCGAAGATAGAGGCTCATCATGATATACCATTTTTCGGTCAGGAAGGAGAGGAAGATGTTGAGATAGAAACTGAGTGCCATCAGGATCAGTCCGCCTGCAATTAGTATTTTAGGGTTTATCTTCTGCCCCAATGCTCCGGCAGTGGGAGAACAAAATCCCTGGATGATTCCTACGGGAATAAAGAACATGCCGGCCTGGAGGGCTGAATATCCCAGATTGTTCTGCAAATAAAGGGGAATCAGGAAAGTGCTTCCGAACATGCCGACCCCGAAGATGAACATCATCACGTTTGCCAGGGTGAAATTGCGGTCTTTGAATATACGCAGGTTGATTAACGGATGCTTCACCGTCAGTTCGATATAAATAAAGAGTATGAACATAAGTGCGGAAATCCACATCGAGCCTAATACGACAGGACTGTTCCAGCCTTGTGTGTTGGTAGACGAATTGACTTCCGATAACCCGTACATGAACAGAGGCAGGAAGATGCCGGAAGTGATGAATCCCGGAATATCGAAAGGCTGTACTGTCTCCGCCTTATATTCTTTTTGCAGGATGGCTGTTACAAAGAGAGCGAGAGCCCCGACCGGTACATTTACATAAAATATATAGTTCCAGTTCAGATTGTCGACCAGATAACCGCCGATGGAAGGACCGAACGAGACGGATGCTGCCGAAGCGATGGCCCAGAAACCGAGTGCCGTTCCCCGCTGCTCCGGAGGAAAAACATTGCTGACAATCGCCATTCCGACAGGCATGATTGCTCCGCATCCAAGGCCTTCGATTACACGCCAGAAAATAAGTTCTTCGATCGAGGTGGAGTTTCCGCACATGAACGAACCGAAAGTAAATACCAATAAAGAAAGGAAATAAATCCGTTTGTATCCGAACCGGTCGGACAGCCAGGCGGCTGCGGGAAGGATGCTCGCAATAGCCAGCATATATCCTGTCAGAACCCATTCGGCAGTGTTGATACTGGCACCGAGCGTCCCCATGATAGCCGGAAGTCCGGTGTTCACGACGGTGGAGTCGAGCACGGCCATAAATGTCCCGATCATGATGTTGCCCAACACCAGCCATTTGTAGGCATTATCATTTGTATTTCCGTTCTTACCCATTATTGCTTCTTGATAATCTTAACGGTTGCAGACATGCCTGATACCAGTTTCGGCATCCGGGTATTTTCTTTTCCTTTTTTTACCTGGTCGACGGAGACTTTTATCGGGATGCGCTGGGCAACTTTGGTATAATTGCCGGAAGCATTATTAGGAGGGATCAATGAAAACTCCGAAGCTGTGTTTGTACCTATATAGAATATCTTTCCGGAAAAGGTGAGTCCGGGGTAGGCGTCCAGCGTGAAATCGGCTTTCTGTCCGAGGCGGAGCGTCCGGAACTTGGTCTCCTCCAGATAAACGGCTACCCAAAGGTCTTTCCCTTCATTGATTGTAAAGAGTGTCTGTCCGGGTTGAACCATGTCACCCGGAAGCGACCACCGTTTGGCAATCACGCCGTCGACCGGAGCTGTGATGCGATAATATCCCAATGAAACACGGGTGGATTCTATCGCTGCATCAGCTGAGGCGATTGCCGCTTCACCGGATGTGATCTGTGCCCGTGAGACCTTGATCTGATCTTTGGCTACTTCTACTTTTATGCCTGTACTTTTCCAGGAGTCTTCCGCATCCTGGAATGTTTCCTGCGAAACGGCATTGGTGCTGTATAGTTTTTGGTCACGTAGATAGTTCACTTCTGCCTGATGGTAAGCGATTTCTGCCAGTTGGAGGTTCTTGATGGCAGTGTTGAGATTCTCTTTTTCCAGTTTCAGGTTGGCTATCGTCTGTTCACGGCGGGCAATGGTTTCCTGTAACTCTGCAACGATACCGCTGCTGTCAAGTTCGGCAAGGAGCATGCTGGCTTTGACCGTATCGCCTTCCCAGGCATATTGCCTGACCATCGGTCCCATGACCTGTGATGCGACGCTTACCCGGTAACTGTCAAGGTTGGCGTCATTAGTCGAAATATATTTGCGATAGTTCCACCACCATAGAAAGGCAATAATGACGGCGATAACCAATATGGCAATAAGCCATATCATACTTTTGTTGGGTGTTTTGTTAGAAGTACTTACACTATCCATAGTTGTGACGTATATTTTTCTGCTTAAAACAAATAAAATATATAAAGGTTCTGGCTATAAAGGTGATTAACAAGTTTGTACAAAAGCTTTTTCAACGGCTTTCCTTTTCCAAATCTGCCCGGCTCTTACTTTGTGTAACCAGATAAACCCCGGTAAAAACAAGGACTGCCGATAATACTTTTTGTAAAGAGAATGTGTCTTGCCCTATCATGACCGCAATCAGTGAAGCGATAATCGGTTGTATATAATTATACATGCTCACCGTTGTCGGGCGGATGCGTTTCAGCGACATAGGTATTAATAAATAAGGAATGAATGTCGCACCGATCAGTACGAAACTGATGGCTCCAAGCTCTTGCATATTGAGTGTTTCCCGCTGGAAAGCAGGGGTATCGAGAACATGTCGATAAGTAAAAGGCAATAATACCAACGTGGAAAAAAGAAACATCCATTTCATCATCGTTACCGCTGAATAACGTAAACTCAACGGTTTGGATAAAACGAGGTAGATGGAATATACGAAAGCACTGACGATGATCATCAGATTACCTTCCAGACTGCTGGCTTGCCCCGTAGCATGTGTGGATGCCAGGATCAAAGATATCCCCCCGATGCATCCCATCAATACGCCCAAGGCTTTCATCTTGGTGATCGGCTCTTTCAGGATAACGGCTGCCAGTAGCATGACGAAGATAGGGACGCCTGTTGCGATGATGGAAGCATCCACCGGCGAGGTTCGGTTCAGCCCTACAATAAACAGTCCCTGATTGATGCCTACCCCGCACATGGCGCAGATAAAAAGCAGTCCCAGGTCTTTTATCGTTACCTTTTCCCGTTTGATAAATAACGAAGTTAACCAAAACAACAGGCAGGCAGATCCCATCCGCATGATGGTAAGCGCCTCGGGTTGCACATGGGAAGGTAACAGATATTTGGATATGGGCATATTGATAGCAAACAATATATTTGTTATCAAAATCAGTATATGGCCCTTTAGTTTTTCTGAGTTCATCGCCTTGCTGCTTTACTGAACGCAAATGTAATCATAATACTTACACAGCCATTATTATTGGACATACATATGTAAAACAAGCCAGTTTTTAAATTATGTGGCTATATGTTTTTTATCTTATCAAGGAAATTGATAAAACCGGGAATACATAAGTAAAACAATAGGGTTGGCCGGATAATGCAAATACCACAAGTTACAGTACACCGCAGCCGGCCATGGAAACAGGTTGCCCGCAATCCAAATATGGTGCCCGTTGCATCAAAGACCTCCCTGCCAAGTAAAATAAACGGCAATACATAGCAGCGGAACCGAAGATTTGAATATCTTTGTTTCTGCTGACTGTTTTTTTAGCAGTAGCATACTATTATTAATATTTAAACTTAAATCAGAATGGCAGTTTACGAATTTTTCTGGAAGATCTGGCTACGGCTCAATCTTCTTACCAAAGATGTGGATAACGACTATACAGCCGAAGTTTCCACCATGAAAAACACCTTTCGCAACGAAGACATCGCCCGTGCCATCGTTGTGGAAGGCAGTGAAATCAAATTCGACACCATGTTGTCGATCATCAATCAACACGACCGTATTATCCGCGAAAAGGTGCAGCAAGGGTATAGCGTACTGACCGAAACCTGCCAGTTCACTCCCCGCGTCAGTGGCAGCTGGATCACGGCAAAAGACCAGTTCGACCCGGCCCGCCATAAAATAACGCTCGACATAACGCTTTCCAGCCAGATGCGCGAAGCGTTGACAAAAGTCGGCGTCGAAGTGCTGGGCGTAAAAGACAGCGGAGCCGGTATCAACCGCGTTACCGACGGTGCGACAGGCGCAGTAGACAGCACGATCACTATCGGCGACACGATCGATATCGAAGGAGATAAAGTTCGCATAGCCGGTGATGCGGAAGGAGTAGGCGTTTTCTTTATCGACGCTTCCGGCGCCGTTACACAGGCCACCGGACGCCTGCGCCGCAACGATCCGAAATTCGTACAGATACAGGTTCCCGCCACCCTGTCGAAAGGCACGCAATATACGTTGCGCATTGTGACACAGTACACTACGGGTACCGGCCTGCTGAAAGAACCCCGTACCATCGAATTCGAACGCCCGCTTACTACTTCCGGCGACGGGGGAGGCGGCGACAGGCCCGAAATAGAATAGCGTCCTCTCTTTATGAGAAAATTTGCACAAAGGCTTTGTGGCGCCCGTCACAAGGCCTTTGTGCTGTACGGCACAAGATCGTTGTGACGGGCGTCAAAAGGGCGTTGTGCAAGGCGTCACAACGACCTTGTGAAAAAAAGCAACTCCCGCAGGCGAAACCAAAGAGGTAACAAGCGCACAGTAGGGTTTGGTGATGCCGTATTATTTTATAATTTTGTGAGACTTAAAAAAGATTCTGAAATCAAAGAGGAATATGATTACTAAAGAAGAATTGCAACAATTGTTGATGAGTACCGAAACTTTTCGGGTGGAGCGGACTGTGTCAACAAACAATATGGATAAATTCTGCGAAGCTATTTGCGCTTTCTCCAATGATATCCCTGATTCCAGGCAAAATGGTTATCTCATTCTTGGAGCGAATGATGATGGTTCTTTATCAGGGCTCAAAGTAGACGATGCTTTATTAAAGAAGATTGCTGCTATTCGTTCTGATGGAAATATATTACCGTTGCCTGTGATGAATGTAGATCGTTTCGAATTTCCCGGAGGCGACTTGTTGGTCGCTGAAGTGCAGCCTTCTTTTTTTCCGCCTGTCAGATACCGTGGCAGGACATTTATCAGGATCGGCCCCCGGAAAGATATAGCCTCTGAAGCCGAGGAACGTATATTGACAGAAAGACGTACTGCCAATATGGCGACTTTTGATATTACACCTTGTATTCAGGCTTCCATAGAGGATATTCTTGTTGATAAAATAAAGCAAGACTATCTTCCCAAAGCCATAGATGCAGAAATTCTGGCTTCAGACACAAGAGATATTAAAGAGCAGATGGCTTCTTTATGCCTCTATGATATAGAACATGATTGTCCGACCTATGCGGCTATCGTATTGTTTGGTAAAACTCCGAAACGTTTTTTGCCGGGTGATTATATTCAATTTGTCAAGTTTAAAGGACTGGATAAAGCGGCTGAAATAGAGGATGAACGAGCTTTCAATAAATGTTTTGCCGAGTTGTTGCCGCAGTTGGATGTTTTTATTGAATACTCCATAGTAAAGAAGCGTCCGGTTCCGGTGTCTGTACTTAGGGAGAAAATGGTGTCGAACTATCCTTACTGGGCTATTCGTGAATTGATGATGAATGCTCTGATGCACCGGGACTTTCAAACGAATATGCCGGTGAGATTATACCAGTATAATGATAGGATTGAAATAATGAACCCAGGAGGCTTGTATGGCAAGGCGCGCCCGGAAAACTTTCCGACGGTAAATGACTATCGTAATCCGATTATTTCTGAAGCAATGAAAGTAATGGGGTATGTCAATAAGTTTAATCGTGGAATAGATCGTGTACAGCGTATGTTATTGGATAATGGCAGTCCGCAAGCACAGTTTGATGTAAATAAATTAACAGTGTTTGAAGTTGTAGTTAATGAATGTAAGGCTGCAAATTCGGAAACGACCGAACAGGTAACCATACCAGTAACCGTACCAGTAACCGTACCACTAACTATGCCTGTGGAAGAACTGTTAGGAGTGTTTCAAGGTGAAATGTCTAGAACGGAACTGATGAATATTCTTAATTTAAAAAATAAAGCTCACTTTAAAACCGAATATATTCGAAAGGCACTAGAATTAGGCGTTATTGAAATGACACAACCGGATAGTCCGAATAGCCCGACACAGAAATATCGGCTTACAGAGAAAGGTAAATTATTAGTAAAATAACAAACATAGAGAAATAGATATGAAACCAACCCGTATAATCGAGATATGTGCCAACTCGGCACAAAGTTGTGTAGAGGCCGAAACCGGAGGGGCCAAACGTGTGGAACTTTGTGCCGGTATCCCTGAAGGGGGAACGACTCCCAGTTATGGTGAGATTAAAACAGCGCAGGCATTGACTTCTACCATTGATATAAATGTCATTATCCGTCCGCGTGGCGGCGATTTTCTGTATACTCCGGCGGAGATAGATGCTATGCTGCTGGATATTGAATTATGTAAACAACTGAAAGTACACGGCGTCGTTTTCGGATGCCTCACTAAAGAGGGAGATATAGATGTTCCGTTGATGCGCAGACTGATGGAGGCTGCCAAACCGTTGTCGGTAACCTGCCACCGGGCATTTGATGTCTGCCGTGACCCGTTTGCGGCACTGGAACAACTGATTGAACTCGGATGCGACCGTATCCTGACTTCCGGCCAGCAATCGGATGCCGTTAAAGGTATTCCTCTGATTGCCGAATTGGTGAGGCGTGCTGACGGACGCATCATTATCATGCCGGGATGCGGTGTCCGTGAAAACAATATCGCGAAACTCGAAGCGGAAACAGGAGCGAAGGAGTTTCATACTTCCGCCCGTAGCATCGTTTACAGTAAAATGGAGTACCGGAATGAAAATGTGCCGATGGGAAGCAGTATTGTCTCTTCGGAGTTTGAAACGGTAGAAACCGACCGGAATAAAGTGGCTGCTTATTTGTAACTGATGAGATGAAATACCGATTGTCCTTTGTTGCCTTGTTGTTGTCTTGTGCCCTGGGTAAGGCGCAACAAGATTCTATTGTCCCTTTTGAAGCGGCATACAAACGTGTTTATAATATAACGAAAGTGACAGGGGCGAAGCCGGTTATGGATGGGCGCCTGGATGAAGAATTCTGGACGAAGCAGGGCGAGTGGTCCGACCGTTTTGTTCAGATTATTCCTTATGAACGGCAAATGCCGGATGCGCCTACCCGTGTGAAACTATTCTATGACAATAAGTATATCTATGTCGGTGTCTATTGTAAGGAAAGCCATCCGGAAAAGATGAACCGCTTTATCGGCAACCGCGACGATAACAGCATGGGCGACCTTATCAGTGTTGCCTTTGATACGTATCATGATTACCGGGCCGCTCCGGAGTTTAATATCAATCTGGGGGGAAACAAGACTGACCTGGTCGTGACCGATAAGCTGAATGTCAATTTAAGCTGGAATGCCGTATGGGAAGGAAAGACTCATATTGACATGGCTGATTCCAGTTGGACGGCGGAATTGCGTATTCCGTTCAGCCAATTACGATATAACCAGCATTCCGATGATGGCATCTGGGGACTTCATGTCCGCCGTATCAGACGTCAGAATAATGAGGTTCAGAACTGGAGCATGATTCCTCTGAAGAATAACGGACATGTCTTTTCTTTCGGAGAGATGCACGGGATGGACGATTTGCCGAAACCTCGTGGCATTGAATTTCTTCCGTATGTGATGGGAAAATACCGGAATGAACCGAAGGTTGCCGGAAGCCCTTATCAGAAAGGACATAGCTGGGGTGGCAATGTCGGCCTGGATGCGAAGTTCGCCCTTTCGGATTTTACGCTGGACCTGACGGTCAATCCGGACTACGGCCAAGTGGAACTGGACCCTTCGGTGATGAACCTGACGGCTTACGAAACATTTTATGACGAGAAACGTCCTTTCTTCCTGGAGGGAAAACATATCCTTGATTTTGCCAATGGCAGTGACATGATGTTTTATACCCGTCGTATCGGTGCCGCTCCCTCATATACTCCACAGGGAATCGACAATATCAACAGTTTTGCAGACAGCAAAGACAATGTTCCTATCATCGGTGCCCTGAAGCTGACCGGGACGAACAGACGCGGAGTGACAGTAGGCGTGGTGCAGAGCGTAACGGCCCGTTCTTCCGCCAACGTGACCCGTAACGGGGTTGAAGATGTTGAAGTCGTGGAGCCGCTGACAAATTATACAGTAGCCCGCGTACAGAAAAACTGGAAAGGAAATAGCCTGCTTGGAGGAATGGTCACATCCGTCAACCGGGCACTGGACCAGCCTTATCTGGAAGACTTTATGGTTCGTAACGCTTTTACGGCAGGAATAGATTTTACCCAGTATTTCAAGAACCGTCTTTATTATATAGATGTAAAGGGAATGTTCAGTTCCCTGAACGGAAGCAAAGAGGCGATAGCTGTCCGGCAAACCAGTCCGGTTCATTATTATCAGCGTGCATCGGCATCCGGTTATCTGGGAGTGGACCCTGACCGCCGTTCTCTGAACGGAACCGGCGGTTATGTGAAAGTCGGACGGAAGGGAAATGCCAAGTGGGCTTTCTCAGAAACCTTTAGCTGGTCGTCTCCCGGTTTCGACTTGAATGACATGGGGTATATGAAAGAAGCGGATAATCGGACGAATGAAACGGAAGTGGTGTACCGCCAAACGGATATCTGGAAGTTATTCCGTTATAATGCCTTTACGTTTACCCAGAAAAACCAGTGGAATTATGGGGGAACTCCTTTCAGCAACGATGTCGCCCTTCGCTGGCAGAGTATGACAATGAGCCGTTATGAAATGGATATGAAGGAAACTTTCGTCTGGAACCGGTTGGATAGCCGTTTGCTTCGCGGAGGCTGGGATATGCGGTTGAATCCTTATTTCCAGACTTCGGTTAAAGTGAATACGGATAAGGCAAAGCGGATGATGTTCATGTTGAAATATGAAGGAAATCATAATCTGGACGGGTATAACCGTTTTAATACGTTGTCACCCAGCCTGACTTTCCGTTTAGGAAACCATGTGTATTTGTCGGGGCAGGTGGATTATGCCTGGAATACGGACAATATGCAGTATGTCGGAACATTAACGGCATCGGCATCTCCCGCCCGGACAGACCCTTCACTTATCTATCTGATGGGGCACATGGACCAGAAAACGTATGGCCTGACAATGCGTTTGCAGGTCAATCTCACTCCGGATATCTCCATACAGTTCTATGGTTCCCCGTTTACCTCGACTGCGAAGTTCTCTGATTTTAAAGAGGCAGCGGATACGGAATCCCGTACGTATGACAAACGTTTCCATCTCTTTTCCGGAGATGAAATCGGTTATTCGGACGGAAGCTATCATCTAAAAAGTGGGGGACGAGAAGTATCTTTCAGGAATCCGGACTTTAGTTTTAATGAGTTCCGTTCCAACCTGGTGGCCCGTTGGGAATATTTGCCGGGTTCTACGATCTATTTTGTCTGGGAGCATCGCATGTCCAACCAGGACAACCACCGGGTGACAGGCTGGGGGAATAACCTGGACCGTATGTTCGGCCTTCCGGCAACGAATACTTTTATGCTGAAGATGAATTACTGGTTCAATTTGTAACCGGATTACTTCTGCCATATAGATATATATACTATCTTTACGAAACAAAAAATAAGACATCATGGAAGAAGAAGCACCAAGAAGACTTTATCGTTCGAATAATGGAATGATTGCCGGAGTATGCGGCGGTATTGCAGATTACTTTGGTTGGGACCCGACGCTGGTACGTGTCGGCTATATACTGTTGAGTATATTTACTGTGTTTTCCGGGGTTATAGCTTATTTGATACTCTGGATAGTTATACCTAAAAAAGGACTATACGAATAATGAATTTTGAGTTATCATCACCATTCAGCCCGACGGGAGATCAGCCGGAAGCAATAGCGGCTCTTTCGGAGGGCATTCAGAGTGGTGTGCCTTTCCAGACGCTCCTTGGAGTAACAGGTTCGGGAAAGACGTTTACTATTGCCAATGTGATTAAGGAGGTACAACGTCCTACTTTAATATTAAGTCATAATAAAACGCTGGCAGCGCAGTTGTATAGCGAGTTCAAAGCCTTTTTTCCGAATAATGCCGTAGAATATTTCGTTTCCTATTACGATTATTATCAGCCGGAGGCTTATCTGCCTACTACGGATACCTATATCGAGAAGGATTTGCAGATTAATGAAGAGATAGATAAACTCCGTCTTCGTACGACAGCTTCTTTGTTGTCGGGCAGAAGGGATGTGATTGTTGTTTCTTCCGTATCCTGCCTGTATGGTATGGCCGATCCGACGGCATTTGCCGAAAAGGTGACCCATCTGGAAAAAGGAATGCAGATTGACCGCGACAAGTTGTTACGCCGCTTTGTCGATGCTTTATATGTAAACAATAAGTTAGAGTTTAACAGTGGATGTTTCCGGGTAAACGGAGATACGGTCGATATATTTCCGGCAATCGAATCGTTTGACGGAGTGGCTTACCGTATCGAGTTTTGGGGCGATGAAATAGACCGTCTGTCTTCCTTCGACCCGAAGACCGGACAGGAGATTGACGAGCAGGATGAACTGAATATTTATCCGACCAATTTATTTGTCACCACCCAGGAACGTATAAATATGGCTATCGGGCAGATCGATGTAGATCTCGGTACACAGGTGAATTTCCTGAAAGAGATTGGCAAGCATTATGAGGCGAAGCGTTTGTATGAACGTGTAACCTTCGACCTGGAGATGATTCGCGAGTTGGGACATTGCTCGGGTATAGAAAACTATTCCCGTTATTTTGACGGCCGGATGGCCGGTGAACGTCCTTACTGCCTGCTCGATTATTTCCCGAAAGATTTTATGTTGGTAGTCGATGAAAGCCATGTCACGATCCCACAGATACGGGCCATGTACGGGGGAGATTATTCCCGTAAAAAGAACCTGGTAGAATATGGTTTCCGTCTGCCGGCGGCGATGGATAACCGTCCGCTAATGTTTGATGAATTTGAATCGATGACCCCGTTAGCTATTTATGTCAGTGCGACTCCGGCCGATTACGAACTGGAGAAGAGCGAGGGGATTGTTGTCGACCAGGTGATTCGTCCGACCGGATTGCTCGATCCGGTTATCGAGGTTCGTCCGACATTGAATCAGATCGATGACCTGATGGAAGAGATAACGCAGCGTTCGGCTAAAGATGAACGTGTCCTGGTCACGACGCTGACTAAACGTATGGCGGAAGAGTTGACCGCTTATCTGACCCGGATGGGAATACGTTGTAATTATATCCATAGTGATGTGGATACTCTGGAACGTATCCAGATTATGGATGATTTGCGGAAAGGTTTGTTTGATGTGCTGATTGGGGTAAACTTGCTTCGTGAGGGACTGGATTTACCGGAAGTCTCTCTGGTGGCTATTCTGGATGCAGACAAAGAAGGCTTCCTTCGTTCTCACCGTTCCCTGACGCAGACTGCCGGACGTGCTGCCCGTAATGTAAATGGAAAGGTTATTTTTTATGCAGATAAGATAACCGCCAGTATGCAACTGACAATGGACGAAACGACCCGTCGCAGAGAAAAGCAGCTTGCCTATAACGAAAAGCATGGCATTACTCCCCGGCAGGTTGTCAAGACCAGCGTCTCTCTTCTGGGTGAGAAACAGCCGGCTACAGCCGAACCGTATGCTTATGTCGAACCGGAACCAAGTCTGGTTGCCGATCCTGTTGTTAAGTATATGACTCGTCCGCAGCTGGAAAAAGCAATCGAACGTACCAAAAAGCAAATGACGGAAGCTGCCAAGAAGTTAGACTTTATTGAGGCCGCTCAGTTCAGGGACGAGTTGATTAAGTTGGAGGAATTGTTGAAAACGAAAGTGCAACCTTGATCTTTTGGTTACTTTTCTATCAAGAGAAAAGTAATATTCAAATCTGATAAATATTGAATTTATGAAAACGATTTTCTTGACATTCTTAGCCTGTTTAATTTGTTTCTGTGGGCAAGCGGCGGATAAGGTTTCTTATACAGAGGCTGACCGGGTTGTCTTTGACCGGTATGTTTCAGAGATGAAAGCAAATAAATCTTTGCCCACCGGTGAATTGATGGTTAAAACGGCGCGTTTCTTTTTAGGCACTCCTTATGTGGCTGCAACATTAGAGATGGAGCCGGAAAGGTTGGTTGTCAACCTGCGTGAGATGGATTGCATGACATTGGTGGAGAATGTAGTTGTCCTGACACGGACAATCCAAAGTGAGAACCCTTCGTTTGAAACCTTTTGTAAGAATTTACAGGCACTTCGTTACCGGAATGGAGAGATTCATGACTATACCGATCGCTTGCATTATACCACCGACTGGATTTTCGAGAACCAGCGCAAAGGAATAGTGGAGGATGTTACTTCAGTGGCCGGAGGCGTCTCCTTGCCGGTGAATGTCTCTTTTATGTCGACGCATCCCGATAGTTATAAGCCATTGAAAGAAAATCCGGAATTGACAGCCCGGATTGCCGCGAAAGAGAAAGAGATCAACGCTCGTCCTTATTATTATATACCGGAAACCGAGATAAACCGGAACGCAACAGGCATAAAAGACGGAGATATCGTTTGTTTTGTCACAACAATCAAAGGTCTGGATATATCTCATGTCGGTGTCGTTTGCCGGGTAGGGGATAAACTGACCTTTATCCATGCCTCTACTACGCAAAAGAAAGTGATAGTCAACGAAGCTCCTTTACAGGAATATGTGGAAAGTATCAAGCGTAACAGCGGTATAATGATCGTTCGCCCACAAATGTCCTATTAAAATAGTTCGAAGGCAAACTTGAGGCCGATATTCTGGTATTTCCATCTATCGAATCCGGCAAAGGCAGCAACGTTGAAAATATGGTTACCGAAACCATATCCTACCTCTGTGTAACTCGGCAAAACGGGTGTCCACAGTTGACTGAAATAAAAGCGTTCAGACAGAATGTACTTAGATGTTTTCTTCTTGAAAAGTTGTGACAGGATGAAGGGACTTTCGTACATAATATGTCCTTGCACATATTTGTCGGATGCATTGAACCAGAAACTCCTTAGCTGGTTGAATACTCCTCCGAATTCATCTCCCCACGATTCAGGGAACTGGCGGCGTGAGAAATAACGGAAATCGGCAAAGTAAATAGATTTGGGATTCAGGTAAATGCCTCCGCTGATGTGATAATTGAGTTTTCTGGACAAACCGAGTGCAATGCTTTGGTGAATATCCGCTTCGATTCGTCCGTAATCACCGGAACTTTTACCTACTCCGGGGATTGCACGGGCAAATTCGACTGAAATGGTCGGATAGTAGGAATACAGATATTCTTTGCGATATCCGTCCATCCAGTAATACTGGCGTGGCGTATAGGAAAAGCCGACGACGGGAGTAAAGTCATGATAGTTATCATTGATGATTTCTTCTATCCCTTCTCCGGGGTTTGAAATATCACTTTTCTTTTTTACCGGTATCCGGCGGTGGTAGGAAACGCCGGTCCATAGTTGGAATCCGTTGAACAGTTCGATGTTGTTGCGTATTTCAGCATAGTAGTGTTTGAAATATTCCAGATTTAGGTCATCGAAATTAAATGTAGAGTCTTTCAACTGCTCGTTTATCTCTTTCATAATGGCTGAAGAATAACTCTGGTTACCATTACCGATCGAGAGGCTCAATATGCCTTTTTTCTCCGGCAGATATTCCCAGTCTCCGGACACGGTGAAAAAGATTTCTTTCCGCTTAAATACAAAACCGACGTCCGGACGGAAACGGAGCTGGCGGTCTTTGTCGAAAGTTTTGCTGATGCGCAGACGTTGCCTGTACGTTATTCCGTTATGCCCTGAATATCCCAGTTGGAACGGGTTGAATATTCCCGAATATTTGAGGCGGGTTGTTTTGTAGTCCATGCTGATGGTATTCGTGAACTTTTCTGTCAGTTTCAGGTATTTGGTGATATTCGCAGAATCTATTTTCTGTTCATTCGTATTGTTGGCGACATGATATAACTTCTCTTCTTCCTTTGTCAAAGGAATATCGCGTTTTTTGTTCCAGAATGTCGTGTCTGAAATGATGGGAACCGTATCTGAGGATAATTTATAATATCCGGTCAGGTCCAGTGATCTTTTTCTTTGCGTTTCGTTATCTTCTTCCACCCATTCCACCGCTTTGTATTTGAAAGAAGAATGGTAGCTGGTGGCAATGGCATTTCCCAGGACATGGTAGCGCAGATACAGGCTGGCTTTATCCGGAAGGATAAAGCGGCGGTAATCGCGTCCGAAAGTCATGATCAGGTTGAATTCGGCAAAATCGAAACGTCCGTTCACATCTATCTTGTCGATGATCCAGGATTGGTCGCGGATATACAGGTCGCCGCAGATTAGCTTCTGGCTCCATAATTTGGGCATGAACCGTATCTTATAGATCCTGAGCCCGCTGGTGTCACTGACACTTTCCAGGTCGAATGTATAGAATTTGGAAGCCTGGTTGGTCATAGGAGTGATGATACCTTCATTATATATGGTAGAAGAATAGACATTGAGGTTCAGAAAACTCAATGCTTCCTGCTGTTTCTTGTTGTTGGGGATACTATTTCCGTTTACGGCCTGGAAGTTGTGCAGGAAATTGTTGGGAGCATTGAATTTCGACTCACTTACCATTTCGAAGATCATGTCCTTGTTTTTCCTGTCGACCGGGAAGAGATGATGTGCGAAACGTATCAGAAAGTTCTGTTTCAGTATTTCCGTACGCCCTTTTATATATATTTCCGCTTCGTACTTTGAAAGGACATGCTGGTATTTTTCGGCGTTTTTAATTACCTCTTTCATAATGGAATCGGCCTTTACGGACGATTCTGTTTTTTCTTTTAAATCAGGCAACACTTTACTTCTATAAGTGCTTTCCTGTTTGGCGGCAGCATTTATAGTCAATAAAATCAGAGCAAATATCAAAACGTACCTTTTCAACAAAATATCACCCCTTTTGCTACAAACGTAACGAATAAAATTCAAATTAGTAGTAAAAGAAAGTAAAATGTAATTATAAATACAATTTATCGTATTAAACATTTTATTATTTCAAAAGAAAAGTTGTACATTTGTGCTTCATAAGTATGTTATAAAACAGTCGTGGTTAAGCAACAAAAAGAAGAGGTCGATCTATCGGCCAGTTTAGCAGAAGTATGGAGAGTACTGACCGACAAAGAGCGGGAAGTTCTCCGTAATAATTCGACGATCCAGCATTTCAAACGTAACGAGTTGATCTATTGCGAGGGCGACGAACCAAGGGACATGATGTGTTTGCTGAGAGGTAAGGTAAAGATTTTTAAGGAAGGTGTCGGCGGTCGCAGCCAAATCATCCGCATGATCAAACCCGTGCAGTATTTTGGTTACCGTGCTAATTTCGCTCAGGAAAATTACCTGACAAATGCCTCGGCGTTTGAAGCATCTGTTGTTTGTTTGATACCGATGACAATAGTGACGGACTTGCTGATGGGTAATCCAAATCTGGCAATGTTTTTTATTCGTCAGTTATCGTTTGATTTGGGAGTGGCGGATGAACGTACCGTTAATCTTACCCAGAAACATATCCGGGGTCGTCTGGCGGAATCTTTATTATTCCTGAAAGATAGTTACGGTCTGGAAGAAGACGGGGCTACATTGAGTATTTACCTGTCTCGTGAAGATTTGGCAAACTTGTCGAATATGACTACTTCCAATGCTATCCGTACCTTATCGACATTTGTAACTGAGCGTATCATTGCTATCGACGGTAGAAAGATCAAGTTGATAGATGAGGATAAGCTGAGAAAGATAAGTAAGATGGGATAACGAAGATATGACTTTTGAAAACAAAAGAAGGGACTTTCATTTGCGAAGGTCCCTTCTTTTGTTTTTAAAAGTCATGACATTTATTTGATTGCTTCACGGATGCGGACTAAACGTGTCAGTAAGCCTTCGAGCAAATCTAATTGTAGCATATTGGCTCCGTCGGATTTCGCTTTGGAAGGTTCCGGATGGGTTTCGATGAAGAGACCGTCGGTGCCGACGGCAATAGCGGCTTTGGCTATTGTTTCTATCAATGCCGGCAGACCGCCTGTTACGCCGGATGTCTGGTTGGGCTGTTGTAATGAGTGGGTTACATCCATGATGACCGGATAGCCGAAATCCTGCATTTGCGGGATGCCCCGGTAATCGACAACCAGGTCTGTATAACCGAATGTAGTTCCCCGCTCGGTGATCATGACGTTGTCATTCCCTGCATCGGCAACCTTTTGTACGGCGAATTGCATGGCTCCGGGAGAAAGGAACTGTCCTTTCTTGATGTTGACGATCTTTCCGGTTTGTGCGGCGGCGACAAGCAGGTCCGTTTGACGGCAAAGGAAAGCCGGGATTTGCAGGACATCTACATATTCGGCAGCCATGGCGGCTTCATGGGTTTCGTGTATATCCGTAACGGTCGGGACGTTGAATGTTTCGCTTACTTTGCGTAAAATCTTTAAGGCTTTCTCATCGCCGATCCCGGTAAATGAATCGAGACGGGAGCGGTTTGCCTTGCGGTATGAGCCTTTGAAGATATATGGAATATTCAGCTTCTCGGTGATGCCGATAACCTTTTCGGCGATACGTAGCGCCATGTCTTCCCCTTCGATCACACAAGGACCCGCCATCAGGAAGAAATTATCTTTATTCTTAAAATCGTTAACTGTTATCATAATTGTTATATATTGTTTTGTTCCAACAACTCCAATGTTTGCCTGATCTTTTCCTCTGTCGGTAACGTGGCATCTATCCAATGGATCGTGCAACCCCGGCGTTCCATTCCGCGGAACCAGGTCATCTGACGTTTGGCAAACTGGTGGATGGCTATCTCTAATTGGGAAACCATTTCTTCGTAAGAAAGTTCACCAATGATGTATAGTGTGAGATATTTATACTCCAATCCGTAATAAATGAGGTCTTCCGGTTTGACGCCGGAGGCAATGATGCCTTTTACCTCGTCTACCATGCCTTCCTCCAGACGGGCACGCAGACGTCTGGATATTTTTTCGCGCCTTAGTTCCCGATCGATGTTTATGCCAATGATCAGGCTGTTGATCGGATCATATTCGTTTGCATCGGGGGCCTCGGTTTTATAATATTCTTCAATCTCGATGGCTCGTATTGCCCTTTGTGCGGAATCTACGTCTGTCTTGTTATGCAATACTTTGTAACCGGCCAGTATTTTTTCCAGTTCTTCCAGCGACTTGCCTTGCAAAGATTCCCTTAACTCCGGATTTTGGGGAACATCCAACAGCTTGTATCCTTTCAATACCGCTTCGATATACATGCCGGTTCCACCGCAAAGGATAGGGAGCTTGCCTTTTTCCTGTACGGCCTGGTAAGCACGGAAGAAGTCGTGCTGATATTCGAATACATTATATTTATATCCCGGATCGCAGATATTGATCAGATGATAGGGGATTGCTTTACCGTTTACTGTATAATCGGCCAGGTCTTTCCCGGTACCGATATCCATGCCACGGTAAATCTGGCGTGAATCGGCACTGATGATCTCCGTATCCAGCCGGTCGGCCAGCGCTGCGGCAAAAGGCGTTTTGCCGGAAGCGGTCGGGCCTAGTATCGTTATAAGTTGATATGTTCTCATTATGGAGCAAAGATAGTGCAAACTGAGTGCAGAATAAAATGAACTCGTTCATTTTTTATGCCGAGATGCAGCCTGTCTTCGCATTAGTGCAAAGATAATAAAAAAAAGCCGTCCCCTTTGCGGAGGACGGCTTCCATATACTGATTTGTATTTGATTACTTACCAGCGATAACGCGAGCCATTTCACAAACTTTGTTTGAATAACCCCATTCGTTGTCATACCAAGAAACGATCTTAGCGAAGTTGTCATCCAAAGAGATGCCAGCTTTAGCGTCGAAGATAGAAGTGTTAGAGCAACCACGGAAGTCAGTTGAAACAACTGCATCTTCTGTGTAACCCAGTACACCTTTCAATTCGCCTTCAGAAGCTTCTTTCATAGCAGCTTTGATGTCGTCCATTGTAGCAGCCTTTTCCAGAACTACTGTCAGGTCAACAACAGAAACGTCAGAAGTCGGAACGCGGAAAGCCATACCAGTCAGTTTACCGTTCAATACCGGCAGAACTTTACCTACAGCCTTAGCAGCACCTGTAGAAGAAGGGATGATATTTTCAAGGATACCACGGCCACCTCTCCAGTCTTTCTTAGAAGGACCGTCTACTGTTTTCTGAGTTGCAGTAGCAGCGTGAACTGTAGTCATCAAACCTTTAACGATACCGAACTTGTCGTTCAATACTTTAGCGATAGGAGCCAAGCAGTTAGTAGTACAAGAAGCGTTAGAGATGATGTCCTGTCCTGCGTAAGTTGTGTGGTTAACACCATAAACGAACATAGGAGTAGCGTCCTTAGAAGGAGCAGACATGATAACTTTCTTAGCACCAGCCTGGATATGTTTGCGAGCAGTTTCGTCTGTCAGGAAGAAACCTGTAGATTCAACTACAACTTCAGCACCAACTTCGTCCCATTTCAGGTTAGCAGGATCCATTTCTGCAGTCAAACGGATTTTGTTACCGTTTACAACCAGGTTGTTACCTTCTACAGCAACTGTACCATCGAAACGACCGTGTACTGAGTCATATTTCAGCATGTATGCCAAGTAATCAGCATCCAACAAGTCGTTGATACCTACAATCTGAATATCATTGCCGAAGTTTTTAACTGCAGCGCGGAACACCATACGTCCGATACGGCCGAAACCGTTAATACCTACTTTAATCATTGTAATAAAACTTTTATGGGTTTATTAAAAATATTACATAAAATCCATTTAACAGCCACAAGGAGTTGCGCATGAAGCCAACATTAGAAACATTCCTGTGAATGCGATCAAAAGAAAAATACTATGTTTCATTATTTATCCTTGTTTTTAACGACTGCAAATGTAGTCATGTTTTTTCTATTTTACATTTATTATGGAGAGAAAAATATGTCCTCTAACATAAATTAATTGTTCACGGCTATTTCTTTTTCTTGAACAACAAGCCTGTAAACCAGCTCTGAGCCTTTCGTATTCCCCAAGTAAACAGCAAAGGACGTGCAACATCCCATACCAATGGGAAAATGCCCTGAGCGATGTGTAGATAGTCGGAAATTCCAATAGACGATAATGGCGTTTCGCTGGTAGAAACAGTGGGGATAGATTCTTTTTTTTCAGATTTGGAATTGGGAAATAATAAAGATGTTACACCAGAGAGCAACAAGCTCCCTGCATGTTCTTGTATATATGAAAAATCATCATTTAGCTTTTGTTTCTGAATAATACATTGGCGCTTGATGCGTCTTTTGTCAGAAATCAGTTTCTCCAGCGGAGTTTGCGGATTGTTGTTGATCTGTTGCATCGTCATTATCATCGTTATCGTTTAATGCTGCCAGTACAATGTTTATGATCATCCGGCAGATTGTATTTTTGTTTAAAACTACGAGCCCAATGAGAAGAAAATATAACCCTGCCACTACAGCAAAGCCGGCTCCCATCGAATTGAAGGCATCTCCTAGAAAGAGTCCTAGGGCCAAAAATATGAACAGTATAGCCAAAAAAGCGAGAAAGAGTAAAATTAAGCCATACGAAAGAGTTGCGATCAGTTGGCCGCTTCTTTCGTATGTGCTTAACTTTAAAAGTTCAAGCTTTAATTCTACGTAAGTTGAAACATCATCTTTCAGCTCACGAAAGATTTTTCCTGAATCTTTTTCCATAAATAATTATTCAGCTACGATTTCTTCGGTAGCTTTTACAACTTCAGTTTTACCTTCTTTGTACTTGGCGAGAGCGGAATTAAAGCCTTCTTTTACTTTTCCAACTACACCGTTCAATTCTTCCAGTAACTGTTCTCTCTTATCGGTAGCTGCCAGATATCCGACTGCTGCACCAACTGCTGCTCCAACTACCAAACCTAGCAATAATTTAGAATCTACATTTTTCATAACTCTTATATTTAAATGTGTTTACTAAAATAACGCTTTTATTCGAATGATAGTTTACTTCTGTGTTAACTTTTACTGTTAAATAAAGTTATGGCTTCTGTGTCTCAACAGCAACCCAATTGTTTTTTTCTGCGTGGGAAATGAATTTCAATCCGTTGCGTTCGCACTCTGCCTGGATGGCGGAAATGTCTTCAGTGTAGAATCCGCTCATGAAAAGGGTAGCTCCCGGTTTCATACAGCCGACATACCGGTTAATATCGTTCAGCAGGATGTTGCGGTTGATATTGGCGAATACAATATCGAATGTACCGAATGCGGGGATTTGTTCGGCACCGCCCAAGGCAATCTGTATATCTTCCGTATGGTTCAACCGGGTATTTTCCAGCGCGTTGTTGTAAGCCCATTCGTCGATGTCGATTCCGACTACTTTATTGGCGTGTTTCATTTTTGCCAGGATGGCCAGTACGGCTGTTCCGCATCCCATATCCAGCAGGTCTTTGCCTTCCAGGTCGAGTTTCAGCATTTCGCTGATCATCAGGTAAGTCGTTTCGTGATTGCCTGTACCGAAAGCCATTTTCGGGTCTATTATAATATTATATGTATAACCCGGTTCCGGTTCGTGGAAAGAAGCGCGGATGATGCAGTCGTTACCGATACGGATGGGCTTGAAATAGTTTTTTTCCCATTCTTCGTTCCAGTCCTTGCTTTCCACCAGTTGTTCGGTGTATCGGATGGTTACGTTTTCCAGCGGAAATTCATTCAGTTTATCCTGTAATGCTTTTACATTATATAATTGGTCGGATACATAGGCCAGCAAGCCGTCTTCGTCTTCGGTAAAACTCTCGAAACCGATTTCGCCCAGTTCGGACGCCAGTACATCACTGATGATTGTTGCCTCGATAGGCGATTCATAGGTGAATTTCAGTTCGTAATAATTCATATTCTTTGCTTTTTTATTCGTTTGGGGACAAAGGTATCGAATATATTTAAGAAAATATAATCAGGATAAGAAAGTAGGTATGCATAGACAGGTCGTTATGGTCGATATTCTACCATATTGTTCTTAATGACAAGCGGACATTTATATTTCTTTCTTAAATCTTCCTGCAATTTTTCGGTTGTCCGGTCTTTTTGAGGAAAACGCGAACTGACAATAAACGCCTTTTGCAAAGAAATATTCTTGAGCAACCCTTCTTGCATAAAGCATTGAATCGTTGAAATGATCTGGCTCATCGCCTTACCGATATTCTTACCTTTCAGCTCCACAAAATAAGCATGACGATCATTTTTCGTTTTTCCCGAAGGATAATAAAAGAAAAAATAATCGCATTTCTCTTTTTCCTGATTGCAGATAAGGGCACCATCGACTTTAATCTTTTCGACATTCTTCCAGTCTGAAACAATCAAAACAAACTTGCGCCCATTCTCTTCAACCATCAAACGTGCTTTTGATGTGCATTGGCATGTACTTGCCGGGAGGCGTTCTATTAAACTTCTTCCAGTTACTTCTTGGTTAAAACATTTACAGCTACTCATTGTATTTTATATCTAAAAGCGAATCGTAAATTTCGGATAATTCGGCAGAAACATCATCCATCTGATTAATACCTATTGTGTGGTATTCATCATCCAGAATATTGTAGCTTGTACCGTTGCTGGAAAAGAACTGACAAGTCAGGTCCTTGTAATCGATCCATTTATCAGGACTGACGAGTTTAGCAACCTGTTCTGCTTTTTCCGGACTTTCTGCGGCAACGTTGCCGGCTTGCAAAAGATTTTGGACAGTACTTAATATATAAGGACTATGGGTGGTAATGAATAACTTCGCCTTCATCTCTTTTGTTCGTTTGACAAGATATTCTGTCAGGTCCTTCTGTACCTGGGTGTACAGATTGAGTTCGGGTTCTTCGATGATAGTGCAGGTATCTGTATCTAAACCAAGATCAAAAACAGACAATAATGGGATAATTGATTGCAAACCGCTCGATGCCTGGGTTAATTCAATCTCTTCTCCATTTTCCAGTCTGATTTTATCATTGGTAGTACTATCAAAATGCACTTCCAAATTAAGAAAATTTATTTTGTACTGTTCCTGATTGTCTTTAGCCAAGCTATACTTATTTGCAAATATTTTTAAGCAATCCGGGATATTTATTCCCTTTTCATAAAAACTGAATATTGCTTTGGAAAGAACTGACATTAATATTCGTTCTGCAGGAATATAAACAGATGGGATTTCGTTATAAACATAAGTATGCATTAATCGGGAATAGAATTGAATGTATTGATTATCCCGTATTTTTTCATCAGGAAATTGTTCGATATGTTCAAAATTCTGCAACTCCGGTAAACGGATATCCTCATTTAAGAGATTCAGCAGTTTGATTATTCGTGCTCTAAAAGGTCTATGGCTTTTTGTAAATAGGACATTCCCATGATACCATTCATTGGCAATATCTGTAAAAGGATAATCCGTTTCTATCCCTTTTTTTGATATAGTCCATGTATATTCACCTTTTTTATACACAATACATGTATGCTCTTTAAAATCAAAGTCGATATCGTATTTTTTCAGCAAAGAAATAAAAGGAACGAGATTGTCTTTCGGCTCAATGAAATAAAATTCCTGACTATTAAATAAATCCAGCAGCTTCGCCACCGTGCTTTTCCCACTTGAAGTATGCCCAATCAAAATGCAGAACGGTTTTATCTCTATCTCCGCATGTTGAATAGGCCCAAAATCAGTAACTGAAATTCTTTCCATATCATCTTTCTTTGTTATGACAAATATACGTCTTTTCTTAATAGGTTAAATGATCTTTTGTATAATATCCTTTATATCCGGATTCAATTGTCTTTACCGTCATCCTTGACTCTGTTTATCAAAATGTCATTTTACCTCTGTTGTCAGCAGGTTGTATGTGTCGGGGCTTGGGTATATTGTTTTTTATTCGATTCTAAAGAGGATTGAAAGTGTCTTTATTTTGATTTTTATGATTTTGGTGTGCCTTTTTGCTTTGTTTTATCGATATAAAATAGATAAAGTGAGTGAATAAAGTTGTATACATGTAAATGTGTTGTTTGAATTGTATGTGTGTTTTTATCTCTTCCAGAAAATAATTCTGCTAAAAAACATGTATTTCAAGTGATAAAACCATCCAAAAACGGCTAAATTCAACTACAATTAACAAAAAATTCCTTTTAAACGAACCTCTATTTTGTTTAAAAGGAAAATAATTTCGTTTTAAACGAAGTTCAAATTTATTTAAAACGAGATCTTGGAATTGATATTAATGGTAAATGTGTTAAATATTGTAATTATTCTTTTTCTGATTCAATCAATCTGTCAAATACATCAGATACTAAAATGGCTATATGATAAACTTTGTGATAGATTATTGTGACTTAATAGATCAAATTGATATTTTGGAGAGATGTGAGTTAAAGAAGAGTTGCATGAAATACACGTTTTGATAGTCCAAATCTTTCAACAATGAAATCTGACAATAAATTCAAAACAGATTCTGAATATTTTTTATGCAACCTTTATTTTTATTTATTTTGATATTACCTTTGTCAGGCGTACTAAAAACGTAGAAGTGTTATATATTATCCAGTATGCTTCACGCTACTGCAAACTTAGAGCTTTCTTTATAAATTGAATATATTTATGTTTGATGTTTCTTTATTAAGTCAGTTAAGAGAAGGGAACCGTGAGGCTTTCAACAGCTTGTTTCGTCATTACTATCCCCGTGTTATGGCGTATGTCGCAGCTATGGTGGAACAGGAAGTGGCGGAAGATGTCGTTCAGGATGTTTTCTTGCATGTTTGGGAAAATCGAAAAAAGCTATACGCCGGAGAAGGGTTTCATTCTTATCTGTTTCAGGCGGCTTATACCCGCTGTATTGATTATTATAGAAAAACACAGTCAGCCGACAAGTATAATCTTCATATGGAGGGCGCATATCTGGAAGAGTATAATGCCTTATTACGTTCAGATGCGTCTGTCCTGGAAGAAATTTATTCAAAAGATTTTTACGAGCAACTACATAATTTACTGGAAAAATTGCCAACCCAGCGGCGTGAGGTATTTATTCTTACTTATATTGAAGGCTTAAAGGCAAAGGAAGTATCCGAGCGTCTCCAAATCCCACAGCGCACGGTAGAGAGTCATATTTACCTGGCGATTAAGTATCTTAGGGCACATTTATCTAAAAATGATTTCTACATATTATCTCTTCTTTATTTTTTTCGTCAGTGAAATTAAAAAAAATGAATGATTGCTTCGTAGTTTTTACCTCTCATACGTTTAGCTTGTATAAAAGATGAAAAATGGAATTTGATTACGGACTTTTGGCAAAATACCTGGCAGGAAATATCTCTTCCGATGAAATGCAGAAGATGGAGGAGTGGAGTAACTTGTCACAGGATAATAAAAAGATATTATCTGAAGTGGTGCGTCTTCGTGTTTCCTATAATATGATGTATTATAAAAGTTCGGACCATATTGAAAAGGCTTTGGAAAAACTGAATGTGAAGATCAATCGTTCCAACCGTTTTAAGTTAATGCGTAACGTGTTGCAGTATGCTGCCGTCTTTTTGATATTGTTTTCCTGTTTTTATGGGGGCTATGAATATTTAAAGCCTGAAAAATATATAAGTATTGTGGTCAAACCCGGGCAAGACGTGAAAAAGGTCGTGCTTGCTGACGGAACGTCCGTTTGGTTGAAGGGTGGATCGACATTGAAATACCCGGAATCTTTCTCTGACGAGAATCGTCAGGTCTCCTTGCAAGGAGAAGCTTTCTTTGAAGTCTCAAAGAAAGCAGAAACAATTTTCTCTATTTAATGTCTTTACCGGATATGTGAATATCCAGGTAAAAGGTACTTCTTTTGATGTAAAGACCGATGTAGAAAATAAAAGAGTAGAGGCTGTTTTAGTCAGCGGAGAAATAGAATTGCTGGATGCGAACCGTAATAAACTGCTGGATGTATCCCCCGGAGAAAAAGTAACTTATAACCAAAACAAGAATGAATATACTACAGAAACTGTCGATGTGAATATTCTGACAGCCTGGCGACTGAGACAGTTTGTCTTTGAAAACGCGACCCTGCGTGAAATAGTCAATAAACTATCCGTAAAATTTAATGTAAACATAAATATCGAGTCTTCAGCTCTTGCACAACGTAAATTCCGGTGTGTGATTAATGATGATGAAGAGTTGGTTGATATCCTGAAATTATTGGAATACCTGGCTCCAATACATTATAAGATAGAAGAAAACGAAGTTTTCATATACGAACAATTTAAAAAGTAATGCCTATGAGAAAATGATTGAAAAAACTGACACACACAGAAATGTAACTAAAAAATAGTACTAACATTATTAAATCACATGTATGATTAAAAAAGTTTCTATTGCTACATTAGCAATGTTTTTGACTTCTGCATCGCCCGCCATGGCGATAAGCGATGCGCATTCTTTGTATGTGAATCTGGAACTGACGTTGAATAGCACAACGGTCGGTGCAGTTATACAGAGTATCAGTGAACAAACCGGATATGAATTTTCTTATGACGAAGCCTTGTTGAATAAGAAAATCTCCAACGTATTTGTTAATTTTAAAAATGAACACATCGAAAAAGTGCTCAAAGAGGTTTTTAAGAATACCGGTATTTCTTATAAGATCGTAAATAACCGTGTGTTTTTAAAAGATAATAATGTAAAGAAGAATGTTCGGACAGTAGAACAGCTGATCGTAAATGAAATTCAGCAGAATAAAAAGAAGATATCAGGTGTTATTGTCGATGAGGAAGGGACACCGGTTATCGGTGCAAACATTACTCTTGAAGGAAACAAAGGAGTCGGAACGGTGACGGATGCCGAAGGTAAATTCATCTTGAGCGAGATTCCGGCCGGGGCGACTTTGCTTGTTTCTTATATCGGTTATTTGGAACGGAAAGTACAGGTGGAGGATGGTAAGAGTTCTTATCAGATTACATTGCATGAAGATACCCAAAAACTGGATGAGGTAATCGTTATCGGATATGGTGTAGAGAAAAAGATAAATATGACCGGTGCTATTACAAATGTAAAAACAGAGGAGTTATCTAGCATTTCGACTACCAACTTATCTAATACTTTGGCGGGGCGTGCACCGGGATTGACAATTGTCGGTAGTTCCGGTTTCATGGGAGCAAGTTCGGAAATCCGTATGCGTGGCGGATTCGGTGACCCGTTATTTGTTATCGATGGAATCATTCGGGACAAGGCGGCATTCGATGCGCTTGAATCGAACGAAATCGATCAGTTGAGCTTCTTGAAGGACGCTGCGACAGCTTCTGTTTATGGTTCTAAAGCCGGTAATGGCGTTGTCCTGGTAACGACTAAGTCGGGCGCGGATAGCATGGGGAAACCTAAATTTGAATATCAGGGATCATATACGTTCAACAGACCTACCCGCAAGCTGTTCACGGATGATATGAGCGCTTACAAAGAGTTGGTGTATCAAAATTTAGTGGCTGAGGCTAACGGACTTGCCCGGCCTAACAACGATGAAGAGATGGAGTATGCCAAGACACATGATTATAATGTGAATGATCTGATCTGGCAAAATCCATGGAATACAAAGCATTCTATTAGTGCGACAGGTGGTACGGAAAAAGTCAAATACTATGTTTTAGGTAGTTTTATCAGGGAAGAAGGATCTTATAAGAATCTGGAAAATAATAAATATTCATTTCGATCCAATCTGACAGTGAATCTGAGTAAATATATATCCTTGAATGCGAATGTTTCCGGTTATCAGAAAGATGACAGACGCTTTAATTGGTCTGGTAGTGGTGATGACAGTGAGGATATATTCGACTTTTACAGAACTACGTTTAATTGTTTGAGGACGGTTCCGTCTTATGCGTATCTGGATGGTACTCCGGCAAACGAAAAGACTGATTATCCTATTTATCCGGATGTCAGTAATTTTAAAGGTTGGAATGTCGCAGATGTGATATTGGGTGATCGTTATATCAAAACCCGCAGACGTAATGTAAATGGTATTTTATCATTAAACATCGATTTGAGCAAGCTTTTACCCGGATTATCAACCAAAGTAACCGGAAATTACATAATCAATGACTATGCCCGCAAGAAATATCTTACTCATCAGAAGGCCTACAATTTTCAATCGGCTGATCCTAATAACCGTTTTGTTCCGGGACCGCTGGATTTGAATAAATATAATATCTTCACGTTTGGTTCCAATTATGAGAATCTGACTTATGGTTCCCGCCAATTCTGGAATGAACAGTTTGACTGGACGGTGAATTATAAAAATAAGTTCGGTAAGCATGAAGTAGGCGGAATGATCACTTTTGAGCAGGCTCAAAGTCAGGGTGAAGCCATCTATGCAACAGCGAATGATCCGCTGACGGCTTATGACCAATGGTTCGTGTTTTCAACCGATCCGGAAAGACGGACGGTTTCAGTAAATGAATCGGAGAACTTAGGTTCGCATTTGTCGTGGATCGGACGTGCTACATATAATTATGATTCCAAGTATATAGCAGAGTTCTCATTCCGTTATGATGGAAATAATAAGTTTCCTAAAGAAAGCAGATGGGGCTTTTTCCCCTCGGCCTCACTTGGATGGCGTATCAGTAAAGAAGCCTTTATGGAGAGCGCTTCTAATTGGCTTGACGACTTAAAAATACGTGCTTCTTATGGTACAACCGGTAACGATTTGAATACATCGAATGCGTCGATTGGATATTTCCAGTATATAGAAAGATATACTTCCGGTAGCAGTTATATGTTTGGAAACGGATTGGCAAACGGTATACAGACAGGCAGTATGCCGACTTATAATTTGACCTGGGCTACTTCATCGACTATCAATGGTGGTTTGGATTTTACCTTTTTGAATAATCGATTGAGTGGAACAGTTGATGGGTTCTACAGAAAGGAAACCGATATTTTAGGTTCAAGAACATCTACTTTGCCAAGTACTTATGGGGCATCGTTGGCTCCTGAAAATTATGCTGAACGTTCATGGAGAGGTGGTGAAGTGACGCTGGGTTGGAGAGATAAGGCTAAACATGGAATAAATTATTCTCTTTATATGAATATCGGTTACTCGAAAGATCGTTGGGACGTATTGGATGAATCGGTGATTTATATGACTGGTAACCTGAAAGATTTGTCTTTGGTCGGAATGTCGGCCGGGCGTATCACGGGGTTGAAAGTCGATCATTTGTTGACCGATCAGGCGGAAGTAGATGAATTGATTGCCAAAGGATTCAAGCAGTATGGACGCGATCCGTATCTTGGCGGTCTTTTGTTCCAGGATACCCGTGGTGATGGTTATGCTCCGGGGCCGGACGGAAAGATTGATGGAAATGACGCGTATAACTTGTTGTCCACAAACGGGACTCCCCGTATTAACTATGGTTTCGGTGGTAGCTTCAGTTGGAAGGGTATTACTATTGATATGCATTTTCAGGGTGTTGGCAACTATGACCGGTTGGTCGGATGTGAGGCAACCCAGGGCATACCGCAGTATGGTGGTAACACTCGTCCGTATTATCCTATCTGGACAAGTGATAAATGCTGGAGTCCGGAGAATCCTGATGGTATTTATCCCCGTGTAATCGGTAAGAACCAGTATGAATCAGGTTATGGTAATACTGATTTCTGGATGCGGAATGGAGCCTATGTTCGTTTAAAAAACCTGAATGTAGGATATGATTTGCCTATGGCTGTTCTTCGTCCATTAGGATTGACTCGTGCCCAGGTATTTATGAATGCAACTAACTTATTTTCTATCTCGGCGATGAATGAGTTCATGGACCCTGAACAGAAATACTATGATTCATTCCCTTTGATGAGATCATTTACATTCGGACTTAACTTCTCATTCTAAAATTAAAAAAATATGAAACTGAATAAAATAAAACAATTATCGATTGGTTTGGCAACTATATTGCTGGTCAATGGATGCAATAGTTTGGATATCTCGAACTTGTGGAACTATGATGCAGACCTGGTTTGGAATGATGACAACTTAGCAACTGCTTATGTGACTGATCTCTATGGCGATATCTTTAGCGGTTGGTCTACAAGTGCGGATAATACAGCTGAGCAGCAAACGGGTATTCCGTTTATGTTGAGTACTATTACAACGTCGGGTAGTGGTTATAAACGATGGAATTATACCAATATCCGTAATATAAATTTAGGACTTGAGTATCTGGCAGAGGGAGGATGTACCGAATCTGTTAAGAATAGCCTGACGGGACAAATGTTGTTTATGAGAGCATATCAGTATGGTGAAATGGTTGTTTATCATGGAGGTATGCCGTATATTACAAAAGCCCAGGATAAGGATGAAGATGATTTGTATGTGACTCGTACTTCCACGGCAGAGTGTTTTGATTTAATAATTAAGGACCTGGATGATGCTATTGCGTTGCTTCCGGCCAAAGCAACCGGTAACGATTATGGGCGTATAGACCAGTGTTTTGCTAAGGCTTATAAGGCAAAGATGTTGCTCTATAAGGCTTCTCCGCAGTTTAACCCAAGTAATATGTATGATAATAAATATTGGAACGAAGCTTATACGGCGGCGAAGGAGGCATACGATTTCTGTATAGCTCAGGGGATTAAACTGACTGCGAATTATGCAGATAACTGGTTGGTGGACGGCAACTCCGAGGTCGTTTTTCCTATTATCTATAGTAATCCGGATAAAACGGCCAATTGGGAAAACACGATTCGTCCCTCTTCTTTGAGTCGTAGTAATGCCGGTAATACTCCGACCTGGGATATGGTAAAAGCGTTTCCGATGTTGGATGGAAAGCGGTTTGATGATCCGGCCGGTAAATATTATGCAGGTGCTGAATCTGACTTTTTACAGAAATTCTGGCAAAATCGGGATCCCCGATTTGAGGATTGTATCCTGTATAATGCGGATTTATATCCGGTGTCGGGAACGGCTTCAGGATATCGCCAATATACTTCGGTCGGTATAGCTGTCAGAGAAGATTCATATGGAATCAATCCCAATGTGGGCAGCACTGCTACACAGAATGATGCTATTAGCGGCATGTATGTGCGTAAAGGATCTGATTTGTCTTTGAGTCAGGATTTGGTATCTACGTATGATCATGATTATCCGTTTATGAGATTGGCTGAAGTCATGTTTATCTATGCGGAGGTGGCCAATGAAACGGACCATCAGGATGTGGCTGTAGATATGCTGAAGCAAATTCGTAAACGTGCAGGTATCGAAGCCGGCGAAAATGGGTTGTATGGATTGAAAGTTGCTAATCGTGAAGAGATCCGGCAGGCTATTCTTGATGAACGCAATGTAGAATTATGTTTTGAAGGGCATCGTTTTATGGATCTTCGTAGAACCCGTAATATGATGCAGTTAAACGGACTGCAAAAATATGGAGTCGAGGCCATTGCTATCAATGAAGACGGTTCAGAAATGGATATTGCCGAAGCTACCCGGAAAGCCAAGACATATTCGTTGACTCCCGATAATTTTAAATATATTCTTAGAATGGTGCCGATCAGTGCCATAGCCGAGAATAAATTTTTGATTCAGGAATCGTATTATTTTTTCCCGATCCAGGAAAGTAAAATATTGGAAAATCCTAATCTCGAACAAAATAACAATTGGGGAGGAAAGTTCAACCCGACTATGGAATGAACAGTCTTGAACGATTATGTCATAAAAACTCGTAAATATTTGCGAAAATTATGGGATAAATAATATCTTTGTGAGACGTTAGGAGGCAATTAATCTTTCTAACGTCTTTTTTAAGCGGAAAAAATCAATAAAATTGCTAATCAATATTATATTAATTTGTACTATGAGAACAAACAGAAGGGACTTCCTTAAAACCCTTGGAGGAATTGCGGCCTTTACGATTGTGCCGCGCCACGTGCTTGGGAAAGGCTTTATCGCTCCAAGCGATCAGTTGACTAAAGGTATTATCGGTACAGGCGGGATGGGACGCGGTCACGTGAACTATGCCGGAACGCGCCTGGTGGCCGTTTGTGATGTTGACAAGAAACATCTTGAATTAGGAAAACAATTGGTAAAGGAAAAAATTGCCGCTTATCATGACTTTCGCGATTTGATTCTGGACCCGAACGTAGATATCGTACACATCGCTACACCTCCTCATTGGCATGGAATCATGTCGGTAGAGGCTGCCAAGGCGGGAAAAGATATCTGGTGTGAAAAGCCGATGACACGTACGATCGGTGAAGGTAAACGGGTGATGGAAGCGGTGAAACAGAACGGACGTATGTTCCGTCTGAATACCTGGTTCCGTTTTGCTGACCCTTTCTATGGATTGGGTACTCCCGTTAAACCGTTGAAAAAACTGGTTCAGAGCGGTATGCTCGGCTGGCCGTTGAAGGTGACGATCAGTAAACATACCGGTTTCGACTGGAAGTTCTACTGGGTAGGTAAAGAATATCTCGAACCGCAAACAGTTCCTTCCGAACTGGATTATGACATGTGGTTAGGTCCGGCTCCTTATAAACCTTATAATGCACACCGTGTTCACGGTACTTTCCGCGGATACTGGGATTATGACGGCGGCGGATTGGGAGATATGGGACAGCATTATATCGACCCGGTACAGTATTTCCTCGGAAAAGACAATACAAGCCCTGTGAAAGTGGAAGTGGATGCTCCGCAACAGCATCCGGATGCCGTAGGAACATGGCGCTCTATTACCTATACCTATGATGACGGTTGCCAGATCGTCCTTTGGGGTGGCGACTTCGGAGATCCTAATACTCCGTATATCTCTGGTCCGAACGGTAATGTCTATAAGAATTTTGTATGTGATATCCCTGATTGGGAAAAGAAACTGGCCGATTATCCGGAACCTGAACCTCAGGTGACAGACTTTATCGAATGTGTGAAAACACGCCAGCCTTTTGCCCTGAATGAACGGAATGGCTTCCGCTCGGCTACGATCGTGAATATGGGTGCTACGGCACTTCGTCTGAATCGTACATTAGAGTTCGATCCTGTGAAACTGGAATTTATCAATGACGAGGCCGCTAACCGTCTGCTGGATCAGCCGATGCGTTCACCCTGGAACATTTGATAATTAATAATTGAAAATTGAGAATTGAAAATTAGGGGAGAATTATAAAATTATAGACAATGAGAAAAGCATATATATCGATTGCCAGCTTGCTATTATTCGGCAGCGTACTGATGGCCCAATCTCCGGCGAACCGTACAGCTAAAACAATTGCGGCTGACGTATTGGCACAGATGCCTGCTGAGAAACAGGCTGAATACAATAAAATGATCAATGACCTGAAAGGTACCGGCGAAGAAGGGGTACTGATGTTGGTCAACATGATAAATGCTCCCGGAAAGGGAAGCAATGCACAAGTGGATTACGCGTTGAGCGGCCTGACCCATTATGTGATGGCGAAAGGGGAAGAAAGCGCCCGTTTGGCTACGGCTAACGCTTATCTGAAAGCGCTTGACCTGGTGACTGAACGCGAAACGAAAGCGTTTATCATCCGCCAGTTACAGATATTGGGACAGGATGAATGTATCGATGCGTTGTCGGCTTACCTGGGTGATGAAAGTCTGAGTGGCCCGGCTTCACGTGCACTGGCTGCTATCGGTTCTGAAAATGCCGGCAAAGCGTTGAAGGCTGGTCTGATGCGCCGTATGGGTACTCCGAAGACACAAAAAGATATCATCGTAGCAATCGGCGAAGCGCAGGTGGCTGATTCGGAAGAATTGCTGAAGGCGCTGCTGGGTTCGGGCGATGAAAGTATGCAAAAGGCTGTCCTGCACTCATTAAGCCGTGTGGGAAGCAAGGCTTCCATCAAAGATATGGCTGAAGCTGCCGCCGCATCGGGTTACACAATGACCAAAACGAATGCGAACGAAGCCTATATCGCTTTATTGAAACGTGTTGCCGCACAGGGCGATGTGAAAGAAGTGGAAAAAGCGGCCAACGACCTGCTGAAGAAAGCTACCAAGGCTAATCAGACGCAGACCCGTGATGCTGCTTTGCAAATCCTTCTGTCACTGAAGAAAGAAAACAGTACCAAATTGCTGCTTTCCGCTTTGAAGGATGGCAATAAGGAATATCGGAATGCTGCATTGAACTTTGCTTCCGACTTTGCCAATAAGGAAGTTTATATCGAAGTCATGAAAGCAATGCAGAAGGCAAAACCGGAAGTGAAAGTCGATATTATCAACTGGATCGGCCGTGAAGCCAAATGCCCGTCAAAACATGATGTGATCAAGAGTTTGGAACTCCGTTTTGACCTGACTGCCATGCAGGTGCTGCTGGCTCAGTTGAAAGACAGCAACTTCGACGTAAAACAGGCAACCGTATGGACATTGGTGAAGATCGGTGACAAGCAGGTGATACCTGTGCTTGCTGAACTGCTGACCAGCGACAATAAAGATGTAATCTTGCTGGGACAGGATGCCTTGGCTGCATTCAATGGTGATATCGACCAGGCTGTTGCCCGTGCCATTCCGTCTGCTACGGATGCCGGTAAGATTGCCGGTGCTGAGTTGTTGGCGATGCGTAAAGCGACTGCTAACCTGACTACAGTGCTCGAACTGATCAAGTCCGGTTCACCGGAAGTGAAAAAAGCTGCTTATACAGCGTTGAAAGATGTTGTGTCGGAAGGCGATCTGGTTAATTTGTGCGGTATGCTGGAAACAGCGGATGCATCGGCCGTTGCTCCGATCCAACAGGCTGTTATCTCTGCTATTTCTTCCATGTCTCCTGCGAAACAAAAAGAAACGATCACCCGCCGTATGCTTCAGGCTGGCGAGAGCAAGAAATATTTGTATTATATCGTTCTGGCGACAACCGGTGAGAAAGATGCATTGGCTACTATCGTAGACGGTTTCCATAAGGGATCGGGCGCTGCTCGCGATGCTGCTTTCGAAGCGTTGTTGAACTGGAAAGGTATTGAGGCTGCCGACGAATTGTATGCTATCTGTAAAGATGCTTCTTCTTCTGCTTATTTGGATCGTGCATTGAAAGCATACGTTAAGCTGGTTTCAAATCCTGCATTTACAGGTGAGAATCGTCTGCTGAGTTTGCGTAAAGCGATGGAAGTGGCAAAGACAGATGAACAGAAAAATATAATTCTGAAACAGGTTGAACGGACAGGCACCTTCCTGGGTATGCTCTATGCCGGCGAATTCCTGAATCAGAAACCTGTTCAGCAGGCTGCCGCCAATGCTGTTATGAATATAGCTTTGGGTAATAAGGAATATTATGGAGCCAATGTACGTGAATTGTTGAACAAGGTAATGCAGGTACTCGACAATCCGGATGCCGGTTATCAGAAGGAAGCTATCAAGAAGCATCTGGCTGAAATGCCGCAGGGAGAAGGTTTCATTTCTATCTTTAACGGCAAAGATTTGTCGGGCTGGAAAGGATTGGTACAGAACCCGATTGCCCGTGCGAAAATGAAACCGGCCCAGCTGGAGAAAGCTCAGGAAAAGGCTGACGAGATTATGCGTAGCGGCTGGAGTGTGAATGATGGTATGCTTGTCTTCAACGGTAAAGGTGATAACCTGTGTACGGATAAACAATATGGTGATTTTGAAATGTACGTAGACTGGATGCTTGATCCCGCAGGTCCTGAAGCCGATGCCGGTATCTATTTGCGCGGAACGCCTCAGGTGCAGATCTGGGATACTTCACGTGTGAATGTGGGTGCCCAGGTAGGTTCAGGTGGTCTGTATAATAACTCGGTAAATGAAAGCAAGCCGTCTAAAGTGGCTGATAACAAGCTGGGCGAATGGAACAGCTTCTATATCAAGATGGTTGGTGACCGCGTAACAGTTATTCTGAACGGAGAGAAGGTGGTGGATGATGTGATCCTTGAAAACTATTGGGATCGCAAGCAGCCGATCTTCCCGGTTGAACAGATCGAATTGCAGGCTCATGGCAGCAAGGTTTACTACCGTAATATATATGTAAAGGAACTGGAACGTAAAGAACCTTACAAATTATCTGCCGAAGAACAGAAAGAAGGTTTCAAACTATTGTTTGACGGAACAAATATGCATCAGTGGACTGGTAACACGGTAGATTATACGATGGAAGACGGTTGTATTTCCATGATACCGAGCAAGAGCTATGGTGGGAACCTGTATACAAAGGACGAATTCGGGAACTTTATTTATCGTTTCGAGTTCCAGCTGACACCGGGAGCCAATAACGGAGTCGGTATCCGTACTCCGATGGAAGGTGATGCCGCTTATGTAGGTATGGAAATCCAGATTCTGGATTGTGAACATCCGATCTATAAGAATATTACCAAATATCAGCATCATGGTTCTGTTTATGGCATCATCCCGACGAATGCCGATCACCACAAAGCGTTTAAGCCTGTCGGTGAATGGAATGAGGAAGAGATTGTTGCAAACGGAGATAATATCAAGGTGACAGTTAATGGTGTAGTGATATTGGAAGGTAACATTCGCGACGCTGTAAAGAACGGTACTCCTGACGGTAAGGAACATCCGGGCTTGTTCAATAAGAAAGGACATATCGGGTTCCTGGGACATGGTTCTCCTGTGAAATTCCGTAATATCCGTATAAAAGAATTGAAATAACAGACTATATAGTCTGAAAGGAAGCGGGGATTGGTTTTTACTGGTCTCCGCTTTTTTGTGTGAATCTTTGAAAACCGTTGAATATAAACAGAAATAAAATTTGCTGGTCTGATTTATTATAACGAATTTTGTTGCTTACTAGTATTAAAAAAATGGATACAGCTCAATATAAATTATTGCTGGACACGGCGCAAGTCGGTTGGTGGGAAATTGACTTTGATAAGAGAGTCTATATATGTTCGGATTATCTGGTCAGTTTGTTGGAACTGAAAGATAAAATTATTCCGACCAGAGATTTCCTCCAGTTGATACGTGAAGATTATAGAGCCCGGATTGCCAATGAATTTGCTTATTTCAGGGAGGTCGGTATTTACGAACAGATATTTCCGATCAAGACTTGTTATGGCTTTAAGTTTGTTCGTTCTAAAATTTGCAAGCGGGAGATCGAACCTTCCGGACGTGTTTATGTGTTAGGCATTCTTCAGTTGGTGCCATATAGCGAGGAAGAAACGAATAAACCGGCAACGGAAGGCAGCCAGGTAGATGGTTTGTTAAGGCATTTGGGGAGTATTTCGCGTGCCTTACATTCTTTTATCCAGACAAACGATTTGGTTGAATCTATCCAGTTGGTGCTGACTGAAATTCTCTTTTCGATCGATACAAAGGGGCGTGCCTGTATCATGGAATACAGTGATGACAAGCAGACGCTTAGTTGTACGTATGAAGTTTGCAGCAAAGGTGTTGCCGCTGTCCGTTCCTCATTGCAGAATATACCGGTCTCCACGCTGGTTTGGTCGACACGGAAAATACGGAATCTTTATCCGGTGATGATAAACAATCTGAACGAGTTGCCGGAAGATGCGGAATCTGAAAAAATGTATTTGCAGAAGAGAGGAGTGCTTTCGTTTGTTCTGATTCCTTTGATCATAAAGAAAAAAGCTTTGGGATATATCGGGATCGATATTGTAGATAAATATCGCATATGGACGCTGGAAGACTATCAATGGCTTTCGTCCATCGCCAATATTATCAGTATTATTACAAAAATGGCGAGAATCAACGAAGCGCTCGACCATAGTGGAAAGTTGTTGCGTAATATTTATACGAATATACCGGTCGGCATAGAGTTGTATGATAAGGACGGATATCTTGTCGATATGAATAATAAGGATGTAGATATTTTTGGACTCGGTTCGAAAAAAGAGGCCCTAGGTGTTAACATCTTTGATAATCCTCAGATTCCCCCTGATGTACTGGAAAAGATGAGAAAGAGGAAACCTGTCTCTTTCCGCCTGACTTATTCTTTTAGCGATATTATATCCAATGGGTATTATCCGACGAAGAAAAACGGAGTTATAGACTTGATAACTAAGGTTAGTATGCTTTATGACAGTAAAGGTGAACTGATCAATTACCTATTCATTAATCTGGATAATACGGATAAGATGGTCGCTTATAACCGTATTGAGGAGTTTGAATATTTCTTCACCCTGGTTAGTCATTATGCGAAAGTAGGATATGCCAAATTCGATTTGCTGACACGTGAAGGATATGCCATCAGCCAGTGGTATCAAAATCTGGGGGAACAAGATGGCACGCCGTTGGAGCAGATTATTGGTGTATATAGCGCCGTGCATCCGGAAGACCGTAAAGTGATGATGGACTTCTTTGACCGGGTTAAGAGAGGGGAGGCAACCAGTATCCGCAAGGAATTGCGTATCAAGACGGATTCCGGTTGGAAGTGGATACGCGTAAATGTGATGCGTAACCCTCAGTCGAATGATCCGGATAAACTGGAAATGATCTGTGTGAATTACGATATCACGGAATTGAAAGAAACTGAACAACAGCGTGAAAAGGCAGAAGAACTGGATCGCTTGAAGTCTGCTTTCCTGGCAAATATGAGCCATGAGATCCGAACTCCGCTGAATGCGATTGTCGGCTTTTCTACTTTACTGGTCGATACGGATGATAAAGAGGAACAGTCGCAGTTTGTAGAGATTATTCAGAAGAATAATGAACTTTTGTTGCAGTTGATCTCTGATGTGCTGGATCTGGCTAAGATAGAAGCGAATACAATTGAGTTCAAACCGAGTCGTATTGAGCTCAAAGAATTTTTGGATGATCTGGTTAAGTCGCTGAGTATCAAACTTCATGAGGGGGTTGTGCTTGGCAGTCAGCCGGATTTGTCGCCTTGTACTTTTGATTTCGATCCTGTGCGCCTGAACCAGTTGTTTTCCAACTTCATAAACAATGCGATCAAGCACACGGATAAAGGTTCTATCATGTTGGGTTATGAAATAAAGCCTGATGAAGTTGTCTTTACGGTGACGGATACGGGAGAGGGGATGAGTGAAGAAGTGCAGGCTCATGTCTTCGACCGCTTTTATAAGGGAAATGACTTTAAGCAAGGTACAGGGTTGGGACTTTCTATCTGCAAAAGTATTGTCGAACAGCAGAAAGGAAAAATCGGAGTAAGTTCTGAGCCCGGAAAAGGTTCCTGCTTTTGGTTCTCCTTACCCCGATAAAATATTCTTTTATTCTTTTTCTCCGTAAGCAAGATCTCCGGCATCTCCCAGGCCGGGGATGATGTAGGAATGATCGTCCAGTTCGTCATCCAGTGCGGCGATCCAAATCGTTGTTTTGTCATCCGGCATTTTTCTTTGCAGATATTCTATTGCCTGTTTGCTGGCGATGATGGAGGCCACATGGATATGCGAAGGATGTCCTTTGGTCAACAATGCTTCATAGGCCAGTTCCATGGAACTTCCGGTGGCTAGCATCGGGTCGGTGATGATCAATGTTTTCTCTGTCAGTCTCGGGGATGCGATATATTCGATGTGAATGTCAAAGTTCAGACGGTCTTTATATTTGCGATAGGCAGAGACAAAGGCATTTTCGGCATAATCGAGATAGCTTAAAAATCCCTGGTGATAAGGAAGTCCTGCACGTAATATCGTACTGATTACTATCCGGTCGTCGGGTGTATTCATCGGTGCGACTCCTAAAGGGGTTTGAATATCTTTTTGGCTGTAGGCAAAATCTTTGCTGATTTCATAAGCCATGATTTCGCCGATGCGTTCAATGTTTCTACGAAAACGAAGGCTGTCCTTCTGGATATTTACATCTCTAAGTTCGGATACGAACCTGTTCAGTATGGAGTTTGACTCTCCGAGATTAACTATTTTCATGTGTATTATATTGTATATGCAGACTAAAATTTCCGGTGTCGAAATTAGATATAATTAGAGCATCATACAAATGTTTCTCTGTAAAATTCCAGGTATAGGGCAAAAGTTTCACATTCCGAAACAAGAGGTGCTGTTCGGATTCTAAAATTGCGATAATTGAATTGGGGACATGCTTGCGGTTGTTTAATTAGAACCTTACGGTTTCGATATTCATTAAAAACACCCCTTTTTAGTGGATTTCTGTATGTATTTTTGCAGATATGATAAAGTAAACAGAAAAAGGAGGTGTAAAAAACTTCCTTCCTGCCGAAGCAAGAAGGAAGTTAAAGAAATAAATCATATTATTTTTTTTCGCCAGTGCCGTTCATAGCCTCCAGCAAGAATTTACCGGGTTTGAACTTTACCGTTGTTCTAGCTGGAATCTGTACCGGAGTACCCGTTTTAGGATTACGAGCCAGGCGACTAGTTTGCGGTCTAGGTATTAAAGTACCAAAACCGATAAGAGTAATTTCCTCTTTTTGCGACATTTTTTCGGTTACAATCTCGATGTAAGCATCTAATACTTTTTTTGCTTTTTGCTTTTGTAACCCTGCCTTATCTGCTAAGGCTTCGATAAGTTCTGCTTTGTTCATGAGTGTTTCTTTTTAATGATTATATACATTGCAAATGTAAGCATTGATTTTTTTATATGGTGTCTTTTTTCAGACAACAAAATTTGCTTGCATTTCTTATTAAACAATAGCTGTAGCCTTTTGTTACGATTTTAGAAACAAAAAACGTTAATTCACATTGGTTTGCGATAATCGAAACGAAGAAAGGCGTTAATGCTATTTGACCACACTTTATTTTTATTGTATTGTGAGAAGAATATATGAGTAGAAATAGTAAATAACACACTAATAATTATGAAAGATGCATTGAATAACGGGCTGATAAAAGCCATGAGGGAACATCTCCCGGAGGAGACAAATTTGGCTAACTATATTATGGATATTATATCTATAGGTAAGGAAGCCGTTTATCGCCGATTGCGTGGGGAGGTTCCGTTTACATTTTATGAAGTATCATTATTGTCTCAGAGTCTGGGGATTTCCCTGGACCAGATCGTTGGAACCAACCGGGCGGAAGGAGCCGTTTTTAATCTGAATGTCTCTAATAATATGAGTCAGATGGAAAGTTACCATGATATACTCAAACGTTATCATAAATTATTTACATTTGCCAAGGAAGATCCCAAATCGGTACTCAGTGCCGCTTGTAATATCGTTCCGTTTACATTTTATTCTCCGTATGAGCGTCTGACCAAATTCCGTCTTTGCCGGTGGATGCATCAGAATAACGGGATGAAGATCACTGCAAGTATGTCGGATATCGTTGTGACGGAGAAAATACTGGAGTCCCAGCGTAAACTGATGCAGGAGTGCCGCCAGGTTCCGTCTACCTATACGATTCTTGATAATAATATTTTCCAGTCGTTGGTTAGGGAGATCAAGTATTTTGCAGGGCTGAACATGCTGAGCGATGATGATATCGAAGTGATGAAACAGGAACTGAATCGTTTATTGGATGAAATGGAACAGATTGCTGCCCGGGGGGAATATCCGAACGGTAACAAAGTTTATTTGTATCTTTCCAATATCAATTTTGAGGCTACATATACATTCCTGGAAAAAGGGAGCTTCCAGTTGTGCATGTTCCGTCTTTATGCTATCAACTATATGGATTCGCAACATCCGGAAATCTGCCGTGCCCAGAAAGAATGGATCCAGTCGTTGAAACGCTATTCTACTTTAATCTCGCAGAGCGGAGAGATACAGCGGATGATCTTTTTCACGAAACAGCGTGAAATCGTAGATACCTTATAATAATATGCCAATGTGCCAATTATAAAGATATTTCTCAATTGGCATGTTGGCACATTGGCATATTAGCACATTATTACTACTTTTGTCCCGCAATAAATAAACAGATATTATGAGGATAGAAGAGAATTACTCCCTGGAGAAGCATAATACATTTCACCTGCCGGTTAAGACGCGGTGGTTCATGGAATATACGAATGAAGAAGAATTAGGACGGGTTCTACGGGACGAGTATTTTCAGGAGTGTTTGTCGCTGCATATCGGCAGCGGAAGCAATCTGCTGTTTATAAATGACTTCAACGGTATCATCCTGCACTCGGCCATCAAAGGTATCCGTGTGGAGAAGGAAACCGACGAACATATTTGGCTGCGTGTCGGTGCCGCCGAAAGGTGGGACGATGTTGTTGCGCATGCCGTTGCCAACGGGTGGGGAGGAATAGAAAATCTTTCCCTGATCCCGGGTGAAGCTGGCGCTGCCGCTATCCAGAACATCGGAGCCTACGGGGCGGAGATAAAAGATGTGATAGAAAGTGTGGAAACATACAACCAGTTGACTTTTGAAAAGCGGATATTTACGAACGAAGAATGCCAGTATGCCTATCGCAGCAGTTATTTCAAAAACGAACATAACGACCCGCACATTGTTACATATATAATAATACGGTTGGATAAACGCCCATCCTTTTCCATCAACTATGGAAACCTGAAGGAAGAGCTGGCTAAATGTCCGGAAGTAACATTGGAAGCAATCCGCCGGGCCGTGATCGCGATCCGTCAGGAGAAGCTGCCCGATCCGGACAAGCTGGGGAATGCCGGCAGTTTCTTTATGAATCCGGTTATTCCTGTTGCACAGTTTGAGAAACTGAAGGAGCAATATTCCGGTATGCCTTCTTATCCGGCTGGTGAGGGGAAAGTGAAAGTTCCTGCCGGCTGGTTGATCGAACAATGTGGCTTTAAAGGTAAATCGCATGGTCCGGTCGGCGTATATGAAAAACAGGCACTGGTCCTGGTCAACCTGGGAGAAGCCCGGGGACACGAGATTGCTCTGGTGGCGGAAAGTATCCGTACTGCCGTAAAAGATCGTTTTGGCATCGAGATAATGCCTGAGGTTAAATATGTAGGATAATGAAAATTACATTTCTGGGAACGGGAACTTCAACCGGGGTTCCCGAAATAGGCTGTCAGTGTGAAGTTTGTACAAGCAAAGATCCCCGCGACTGGCGCCTGCGTACATCAGTATTAGTAGAAACAGAGGGGAAGCGTATCTTGCTGGACTGTGGACCGGATTTCCGCTGGCAAATGATACAAAGTAAAACATACCACCTGGACGCCGTCCTGATCTCACACGAACATTATGACCATGTCGGAGGATTGGATGACCTGCGTCCGTTCGGACGGGAAGGAGACATACATATATATACTGAAGAAAATGTGGCTGAAGCCATAGAGACGCGTATCCCGTATGTTTTCCGCGAAAATAGATATCCGGGTGTTCCCAATCTAAAAATCCACCGTGTGACGACAGAACCTTTTATGGCTGCCGGGATAGAGATAATTCCTATCCGGGTAATGCACGGAAGACTGCCTATCCTGGGGTTCCGGATAGGGAATATGGCCTACCTGACCGACCTGAAATCTCTTCCGGAAGAAGAATATGCCAAACTGGAAGGATTGGATGTTTTGATTATTACTGCTTTGCGCTGGGAAGAGCATCCGACGCATGAAAGTGTGGGAGAAGCATTAGAACAGATCGGACGCATCCGTCCCAAAGAATCCTATCTGATTCATATGAGCCATCGGATCGGCTTGCAAAGCCAGGTAGAAAAAGAGTTGCCTCCGCATGTTCATCTGGCATATGATCAATTGGAAATTCCCAAACTGCAACCGGTATAATATACTTTCCCGTTTTCTTCATAAATCTGGCTGGAAATATGAAGTTGCGGGAAATGTTGTTCTAATCTGACCGACAGTGTATCGCCAATCGTTTTGAAAAGTGTGTCGGCTGGTTCATGATACGGCAGACTGCTAAAGTAACAAATATTCCCTTCGCTTTCAAAAAGGTCGGCTCCCAGCCATCTGTCGCTGATTCTCCATAGGGTAGAATCGTTCGCTTTCACATATAAGTCTAACAGTTTCGATTGTATCATCAGGTTAAGCGGAGCATTGCTGTCGAGTGTTTTACGGAGTAACATTTGTTCCTTCGGCTGGTTGTTTTTCTGCTTTCTTTGTATGGCCGCTACTTCCTCCAGCAATTTCCTGCTGTAACTGGCGACCCATACGCCATTATGTTGGTAGTAGCCGAAAAAGCGGTTTCCGGCATCCGGGCAATAGGTAAAAGTGATGCCTCCTTTGGTTTGCTGTTGAGGAGCGAATGATTTGAAAGCTGTTTTTAAAACATTTTCTTCTATATGTCGGGACATGCTTTTATCCGCTTTTGCATACATTACAATACCTTGCGGATGGAATGAGAGATGTAATGAGGCAATTTCCGGATTCTTTCGGATGATAGTAAGATATATTTCAGGGATTTTAGAGGCGAATGCCTGGTAAACAGGTTCCTTGGTTAGTATTATCCGGGCAAAAACGGAAGGACGGTTTACGGCAAGTATCGCTTCCGGTTCCGGTGCAGTCAGGGTATATAAATCTGTTTGCACCAGTTCTTTACTCTCTTTCATGTCACCGAAAAAGTAGTAGACTGCCGACAGCGTAGCGAGAGCAGTTAAGATGATAATCACTATTTCCCGCCTGTAAATTCTCATTCTCTAAATTTTTGCCTTCAGGAAATATTTGCACCAAGGCTTGAGTCCGCATTCCTCACATTTGGGCTTTCTGGCTACGCAGACGTATCGTCCGTGCAGGATCAGCCAGTGGTGAGCGATAGGTATCTGTTTCTCCGGGATGTTTTTCACTAGTTCTTTTTCTGTTTCGAGCGGTGTTTTGCTGTTGTTTGTCAATCCGATGCGGTTGGCGACACGGAATACGTGGGTGTCTACGGCCATTGCAGGTTTGTTGTAGACGACAGAGGCGATCACATTGGCTGTCTTGCGTCCTACGCCGGGCAGCTTTTGCAACTCGTCTATGTCCGAAGGGACTACGCCGCCGAAATCAGCCATCAGCATTTTGGCCATCCCGACCAGATGCTTCGATTTATTGTTCGGGTAGGAGACACTACGGATATATTCAAATACGACCTCCGGTGTGGAAGCTGCCAGCACTTCTGCTGTCGGGAAATCCCTAAACAAAGCCGGCGTAATCATATTCACTCGTTTGTCGGTGCACTGAGCTGATAGAATCACGGCAATAAGCAGTTGGTACGGATCGTCGTAATGAAGTTCCGTTTCTGCAACCGGTACGTTTGCTTCGAACCAGTCTAATACACCTTTATATCGTTCCTCTTTTTTCATCCTGTTATTTCATTAAAGATAATACATTTTTTCCGAGTAACAAACCCAGGAAAACGGCAATAAGTCCTAAAACGTTACTAGCCAGTATGTTTAAGAGAGCTAATTTATAATCACCGATTTTTATCAGTGACATAGTATCCAGTGCAAACGAAGAAAAAGTTGTAAATCCGCCAAACAGACCGGTGAAAAGAAATGCCCTTGTGTTGGCTGAGAAGTTGTAATTTTCGGCAAGACTCCAGCAGAAGCCGATCAGAAAAGAGCCGATTATATTAACGGATAGTATCCCAAAGGGAAAGGAATACTGCAACGAACGCTGCACCCACATGGAAACTCCATAACGCAGTGCCGATCCGATTGCTCCTCCTGTAATTAAAATTAAAACCTTTATCATATTTCATCCTCCTTGTGTGTTTCCCCCGGGCTGGTTAAAGGCCCGGGGAAGATGGTAAATGATTTAGGTTTTCAATTTAATTGGCTGATTCGAATTGTTTCAGGAAACGAACATCGTTTTCTGAGAACATTCGTAGGTCTTTAACTTGGTATTTCAGGTTTGTAATACGTTCGATACCCATTCCCAGTGCATATCCGGTATAAACTTTGCTGTCGATACCGCAATTTTCGAGTACATTCGGGTCTACCATACCGCAACCGAGTATTTCTACCCAACCGGTATGTTTACAGAATGCACATCCTTTACCGCCACACAGGTTACAGGAAATATCCATCTCAGCAGATGGCTCTGTGAACGGGAAGTAGGAGGGGCGTAAACGTATTTTCGTTTCCGGACCGAACATTTCTTTTGCAAAGAAAAGCAATGCCTGTTTCAAGTCGGCGAATGAGACATTCTTGTCAACATACAGGGCTTCTACCTGGTGGAAGAAACAGTGTGCGCGATAAGAAATAGCTTCATTACGATATACACGTCCGGGGCAGATGATGCGGATAGGAGGTTCCTGAGTCTCCATCACACGAGTCTGTACCGATGATGTATGTGTTCGCAATAACACATCCGGATTATGTTGTATGAAGAACGTATCCTGCATATCACGTGCAGGATGGTCTTCAGCAAAATTCAAAGAAGAGAAAACATGCCAGTCGTCTTCGATTTCAGGACCTTCAGCAATGCTGAATCCCAGACGTCCGAAGATGTCGCAGATTTCCTTTTTAACGATTGAAAGCGGGTGGCGTGTGCCGAGTTCGATAGGATAAGATGTACGCGTCAGGTCGATGTCATCGTTTCCGGTCTGTACATTGTCGAAACCTTCTTTCAGTTCATTGATTTTATTTTGAGTAGCTTCTTTCAGCTCGTTGAGGAATTTACCCACTTCACGCTTCTGGTCAGCCGCAACGTTGCGGAAATCATTCATCAGCGCAGAAATTTCTCCTTTCTTGCTGAGGTATTTGATGCGTAAAGCTTCCAGCTCTTCGGCATTTGCAGCCTTCATATTCTCTACTTCCTGAAGCAGAGCTTTAATTTTATCGATCATTTCTAATCATATTTGTTTTCGACGTGCAAATTTACTCCTTTCTTTTGGATACTGCAACCGATTGCGGAAGGTTTTTTCTTAAAAACACAGGCAGTCTCCTTTCTATTCCTAAAAATTATAGGCAAGACCTACGCCGAGTATCTCTTTGAACTGTACTTTTGCCCCATGTTTCGTACCGTTGTCATCGAAGGTTTTCACGTCGTTGTCGTATTTCAGTGTCGTGTTGAGCGTAGCCGACAGGAATTTGTTGATCTTCATACTAATGAGCATGTCCCAGTTGACATCGATGTTTCCGAACTGATTACTATACGGAGTGAAAAAATCGGCTGTAGTGATCAGGCTTACGTTCTCCATCACCGGCATTTCTGCACGGGCTTTGAGGTAAGCGCCACATTCGATCTTGAAACGGTCACCGGGATCGACACCGAATGCGCCCAGATCGGACAGGTAATCGTCCTCAACAAAAGTCATTTTTGCTGAAACGGGAGAGAGGTAGATCGAATAATTGCTTTTCGGGCGGTATTCCATACCCAGCGAGACGTTGGAATAGGCCGGCGCGAAAAAGTTGGAGATATAATGTTCCTTGTCCGGATAATTGTATCCTTTGGCAAACTGTGTGTTCAGGTCGCCCATCAGTGTATAGAACCAGACATTGTTCGTTGAATAGCCCAGCTGGGTGGAAAGTCCGATCTTGTCGGTGCTCTTGCGCATCCCCTGCGACTTGGTTTTTGTCAGTCCGTAATCGAGAACCAGGTTAGTCACCCAGAGCCAGTTTCCGTTTTTGTGTGTCAGCGAACCGTTCAGGTAGGCATTTCCGGCTACTGAGTTTTCACCTCCGGCTGACCAGTTGGTCATCGCTGTTTGCGACAAGTTGAGGCCTGATACGCCTTTCAATACATATTTTCCTTCTTCGTAACCTTTATCGTCGGTTTGACTATATGCGATAGTTGCCAGTGCGGCAAATGCTATCATTAAAAATGTACGTTTCATATACTGTTATATTTTAAGTTGTTTTTTATAAAGAGGCCACTTTATTATTTAAACATGATTCATTTATTTTTGTTTAAGGATGGATTAAGATTGTCCTGTCATATTCTCCGTTTTTCCGATTATCAAAATGACACTACCCAACCGGGTAAATCGGATTAATATACCGGGTAAAATAAAATACCCCAGCGGGTAATATTTTTTAACGTATCGTTTTGTTTAAAATGAGAAGCTATTTGCGTTAAAATGTAAATGATAGCTTTGTGGACAAAATGTCGATATTGCTATGTTGTCAATGTAAGAGAGCTAGAAAAAGCGGCATGTATTCTTTCAGTTCCGTGCGTAGTATTTTCAAAGACTGTGATATGCGGTAAGCGATGGTTTTGGGTGATACACCGGTACGCTCGGCTATTTCGTTGTAGGTTAGATGTCCGAAACGATTCATTTCGAATGCTTTCCGGTATTCTTCAGGGAGCTCCCTGATCGCCTTGGTTGCCAAGGCGATCAATTCTCCTTCTATGTAAAAATCCGGATCTTCGAATTGATTTTCAAATTTGGCATACAACTTTTCGTGTACCCGTTGTTTGATTTGATTGTGGGTTATATTATTCAGGCATTTATTTTTGACAATAGTAAACAGCAATGATTTGAGGGACATTTGAGGAACCAGCATCGCGCGGTTTTCCCAAAGCCACATCATCACTTCCTGTACGATTTCTTCCGTTTCCGTCTCGGCTACATATTGGGAGGCGAAGGCGCATAACCCTTTATAATATTGTTTGTAGACCGCATCGAATACACTCTCGTCACCGGCTTTAAGTCTATTTAAGGTCTCTTCATTGCTTGTTATCACTGATATGAATGTTTTGATATAGTGCAAACTTAAACAAATATTTTAAGAATTAACAATTAACGCCCGGGTTTTTGTGAAATATTTCCGGGCGTCAGCTATGATAAATAATTATTTCTTTGTTTTTTTCCCCTGGTTGGCAACTGCTTCCATCAGTTTTTTGATCTCTTCCGGATCCCCCAGGAAATAATCTTTTACAAGATTCAGGTCGTCATCGAATTCGAGTACGTAAGGGACGGCTGTCGGAAGATTCAGGTGTACGATCTCTTCATCCGGTATGTTACGTACATATTTAATAATACCTCTCAGGCTGTTGCCGTGGGCTGTCACTAAAATCTGGTCGGCAGTTTCGAGCGAAGGAAAAATGACGTCTTTCCAATAAGGGAGGATGCGTTCGACAGTATCTTTCAGTGATTCCGTACGTGGCAATTCGGCATCGGGTACATCTTTATAACGTATTTCGAATCGGGGGTTACGCGGATCGTCCTCTTTCAATGCATGCGGAGCCACATCGTAACTTCTGCGCCAGATCAGGACCTGTTCATCACCATATTTTTCGGCTGTCTCGCTTTTGTTGAGACCTTGTAAGGCTCCGTAATGTTTTTCATTCAAACGCCAGCTTTTCTCTACCGGAATCCAATCCTGGTCCATGCGGTCGAGTACGCAATTTAATGTTTTGACGGCACGTTTCAGGTAGGAGGTGTATGCTTTATCAAACACATATCCTTCTTTTCTTAGTAATTCACCTGCTTTATATGCTTCTTCAATCCCTTTTTCTGTCAGATCAACATCCGTCCAACCCGTAAACCGGTTTTCTTTGTTCCATGCGCTTTCTCCGTGGCGAAGTAAAACAATCTTTTTCATATGCTTTTTATTTATTATAACTATCTGTTTATTAGATAACAATCGAGAAGCAGGAAAAGATATTGAACTTTTTCTAAAAAAATCACATTTTCGTTTAGTATATCTTTTTTCTGAATTGTATTAATTATAGAAACAGGAAAAAAGATGATAGTAGACGAAAACATACTGATAAAATATCTCGACGGAACATTGACTGACGAGGAACGTACCCAGGTTGACGACTGGGTTACCAAGTCGACCGAGAACGAGAAACTACTGGAACAGGTCTATTTCACCTTGCAGGTGACTGACCGTTTGCGGGTAATGGAATCGGTCGATCCCGAAATGGCTTTGGTCCGTTTCAAATCGAGAGTACGTAAACAAAATAAAAAGGTTAGTTTCCGCCGCTCCCTACAGTTTATGCAAAGAGTTGCAGCGATACTGTTCATTCCGGTATTAGTTTTATCTGCCTATTTCTTTATGCAGACGGGTAAAGAGAAGGTGCGCATGGTAGAAGTGCGCACCAATCCCGGAGTGGTTTCGACTTTCGAATTGCCTGACGGATCGAAAGTTTGGTTGAATGCCGGAAGTTCTTTGAAGTATCCTGAAAATTTCTGGCCTGAGTTCCGGCTGGTTGAATTGACCGGGCAAGGTTATTTTGAAGTGACGAAGAATCCGGAAAAGCCTTTTATCGTGAAAGTCGATCCGGTCTATTCTGTGGAAGTGCTCGGAACGCGTTTCGATGTATCTGCCTATAATGATGACGATGTTGTTTCCACAACTTTGGTGGAAGGCTCTGTGAAATTGAATATAGCACAGGCAGGAGGTAAAATCGTTCATCAGATTCTGAAACCCGACGAGAAAGCGGATTTTACGAGGGTAGGTGGAAAATTATCTATCACTTCGGTAAACGCAGATAATAAGGTAGCCTGGCGTAATGGTGAGATCATTTTCAAGAATACTCCGATGGGGCAGGTCCTGAAGACGTTGCGACGCCATTATAATGTACAGTTTAACGTGAAAGACCGGGACGTGCTGAATGCCATCATTACCGCAAGGTTTAAAAATGAGCAATTGCCGCAGGTCATGGAATATATCAAGCTCGCCTCGGATATCAAGTTTAAGATCGATAAGCCGGTCATAACGAATGATAATCGTTTGGAAATGTCTGTTATAGAAATATCGAAAGAATAAATAATAGTGTAGAACCTTTTTAAATCAGAATGCCTATGTGGAAGTAAAAAAGAGTCCAAAAAAACATGCAGAAAGATGTTGACGCATCTTCCCGCATGTAAAAGTCCAAGCTGTTGACGCAGCTATAGTTAACTTTATATTAAATAATAAGCATCACAAAATTATGAATAAAATTGTAACCTTAGAAATTATCGGTAAGAAAAGTTATTCTCTCTTCCGAAAAATACCATTAGTTATGAGATTGAGCGTTGTATTCTTTTTCCTTAGTCTTGGTATCGCAGTAGCGGGTAATACGTATGCACAAAATGCTACGCTTTCGCTGGATATGTCGAACAGTACGATCGCCAGTGTGCTCGAAGCCGTTGAAAATGAAACGGACTTCTCGTTTATCTATGATGCCAACATTGTAAACACCAGCCGTAAAGTATCTGTAAAAGTAGACGAAAAGAACATTTTCGATGTGCTAAACAAACTGTTCGGTGATTCCGATATCGCTTATACGGTAGTAAACACAAAAATTATCCTTAATAAAAAGGAAGCGATCATGCAACAGGCCGGAAAGACGGTAACAGGTGTTGTTACTGATAAAACGGGCGAACCGATCATCGGTGCCAACGTGTTGCAAAAAGGTACAACCAACGGTACGATTACCGATATCGATGGTAAATTTACATTGACCGTTCCTCAAAATTCCGTTATCGTTATATCTTATATCGGATATAACCCGCAGGAAGTTAAATATGCCGGCCAGTCTTCTCTGAATGTACAATTGGCAGAAGATACCCAGAATATCGAAGAAGTGGTAGTCACGGCTTTGGGTATCAAAAAGAAAGAAGCCTCCCTTACTTATTCGACCCAGCAGGTGGGTGGCGATGAGCTGACACGTGCGAAAGACCCGAATATGATTAACGCTCTGGCTGGTAAGACAGCAGGGGTTCAGATCAACAAAAGTTCTTCCGGATTGGGTGGTTCAGCCAAAGTATCTATTCGTGGTAACCGTTCGGTAAGCGGAAACAACCAACCTTTATATGTAATCGATGGTGTACCGATGTTGAATAGCAGTAACGAACAGGCTGTCAGCGCAATCGGTGGTACGGCAGATGCCGGTAACCGTGATGGTGGCGATGGTATTTCCAACCTCAACCCGGACGATATCGAAAGCATGAGTATCCTGAAAGGTGCTTCCGCTGCCGCTCTTTACGGTTCGCAAGCAGCCAACGGTGTTATCCTGATCACAACGAAGAAAGGGAAAGCTGGCGTGCAGAAGATCACTTTCTCTTCCAACCTGACGGTCGATCATGCCATGAGTTTACCGGAATTTCAGAATGAATACGGAATGGATAAGGAAACGAAGACCAGTTGGGGACCGAAGGGGAGTCTGACCCCTTATGATAATGTCGGTGACTTCTTCCAGAATGGAGTGACCGCTATCAACTCCCTGTCTCTTACGACCGGTAACGAAAAGATGCAGACTTATTTCTCATATGCCAACACAACCGCAAAAGGTATCGTGGAGCATAATAAGATGCAGAAGCATAACCTGAATTTCCGCGAAACCACCAGTTTCTTTGATGATTACCTGAAACTGGATGCGAACGTGAATTTACTGTCGCAGAGTATCAAGAACCGTCCGGCCTCCGGTGGTTATTACATGAACCCGTTGGTAGGTCTTTACCGTTTCCCGCGTGGCGAGAATATCGGTGAGTATCGCACGAACTTTGAAACTTTCAACGACACCCGCAATTTGATGGAACAAAACTGGTATACAGATGCCGAACGTGATATGGAACAGAATCCGTATTGGATCACTAACCGTATTAAAAGTAACGACAAACGTACCCGTGCCATCACTTCTTTGACGGCCAGCCTGAAGATTACAGATTGGTTGAGCCTGCAAGCTCGTGGAACAGTCGATTATACACACGATACATATAACCAGAAAATGTATGCATCGACTGCACCGGCTATTGCCGGATCGAACGGCCGTTATATAGACCTGAATCATACGGAAACGTTGTATTATGGAGACTTTATGGCTATGTTTAATAAGAAATGGGACGACTTTGCTTTGACAGGCGCTATCGGTGGTAGTATTAATAGTACGACAGTCAACTCCCTGAGGCTGGATTCAAAGACTGCTTCCCTGTATTATCCGAACCAGTTCTCGGTAGCTAACATCATCATGTCTACGGCTTCTTATATCGACCAGCAGATTGATCAGAAACGTGTGATGCAGTCTGTCTTTGCAACCGCCCAGCTGGGATGGAAAGAAAGTTTATATCTGGACCTGACCGCCCGTAACGACTGGTCGTCGACGCTGGCTTATACAAAACACAGCAGTTTCTTCTATCCGTCGGTTGGCTTGTCATGGATCATCAATAACTCGCTGACGATGCCGGAATGGATCAACTTCGGTAAGGTAAGAGGTTCATGGAGTAAAGTAGGTAATGACCTGCCTCTTTTCATCAGTAATCCGGTTGCCGGAAGCAACGACCTGATCGTGGCTGGCGGAGCTATCCAGACGAATTCAAAAGCTCCGTTCGATGAACTGAAACCTGAAATGAGTACTTCATGGGAAGTAGGTACGGAATGGAAATTCTTCGATTACCGTTTGGACTTCGATTTCACTTACTATAAGACAAACACGAAGAACCAGTTGTTTACTTTGCCTTCTTCTGCTGGTGCAGCTTATAAATATTACTATGTGAATGCCGGTAACATCCAGAATCAGGGTGTTGAAATCAGCTTGGGTATCACACCGGTAATGACAGAAGATTTCCGTTGGAAGACTTCATTCAACTTCTCAACGAATAAGAACAAAGTGATCGAACTTCATCCTGACCTGAAGACATTTGTCTATGGCGACGAAGGTTTCTCTTCCTCTTACTCCATGCGTCTTGTAGAAGGTGGTGCACTGGGTGATATTTATGGCAAGGCGTTCGAACGCGACGAAGCGACAGGCCAAATTGTTTTCTCGAAGGATGAGGATGGTGATTTGGTTCCTAACGTAGTCGGTTCGGGTAATACGGTCAAAGTAGGTAATAGCAATCCTGATTTTATGTTGGGCTGGGGAAATACCTTGACTTATAAAGGATTTAGCCTTTACTTCCTGATCGATGGCCGCTTTGGTGGCGATGTTTTGTCGCAGACACAGGCCGATATGGACCAGAAGGGTGTGAGCGTCGAATCAGCTGCAGCACGTAATGCCGGATTTGTAGACCTGGAAGGTACGCAAGTGAAACCGGATAAATTCTATACGGCTGTCAGCGGTCGTAACGGATGTACCGAATATTATATGTATAGTGCAACCAATATCCGCCTGCGTGAACTATCTTTAGGCTATACATTCCCGAAGAGATTGCTGGAGAAAACGAAGGTTTTCCAGGATGTACAGTTGTCATTTGTCGGTCGTAACTTATTCTTCTTCCACAAATCGGCTCCTTTCGATCCGGATGCAGTCCTTTCAACGGGCAACGACAACCAGGGTATCGATGTATTCGGTATGCCGACTACCAGAAGCTTAGGTTTCAATGTTAAATTTACATTCTAATAAAGACAGTATATTATGAAAAAGAATTATAAATATATAGCCGCAATTTTTCTGGGCGGATTGATCGGTTTTTCAGCTTGTACGGATGATTTTGAATCTTATAATACGAACCAGGCCGGTTTCCCGGATAAATCGAAAGAGCAGGAGTTCAATAAATACGGTATTCCTCTGGGAGTAGTTCAGCAGGGTATTTATTTTAATTACGACTGGGGTGGTGGTAAGAACTGGCCGTTCCAGGTAATGCAGAACCTGGGTGCTGATATGTTTTCCGGTTATGTGCACGACTTCAATCCGTTTAATGAAGGGCGTGGGAACACAACCTATAATATGCAGGACGGATGGAACGGTTCGTTTTGGGAAAACACCTACGGATATATCATGACGGAGATTCAGAAATCCGAAGATCTGACGGAGAAAGATTATCCTTCTTTCTATGGTATTACCCAGATATTGAAGGTTGAACTGATGCACCGTGTATCTGATTTGTATGGTCCTATCGTCTATACACAGTTTGGTTCGAAGACTGGTTCCATGCCGGATACACAGGCTGAGGCTTATAAGGCATTCTTTGAAGACTTGGATGCCGGAATCGGCTTGATACGTGCCTATATGGAAGCAAATCCGGATGTGGAAAACTTTGCCAAATTTGATATCCTGATGCCGCAGGGCAAACGTACGTATGCCGAATGGATACGGTTTGCTAATTCGTTGCGCCTCCGTCTCGCTATCCGTATTGCCATGGCCGACCCCGTACTGGCAGCCTCAGAAGCCAAGAAAGCTTTGACGGATGCAGGAGGTTTGTTGGAAGAAGATAACGATATCGTAGCTGTTTCTACCGACGGAACCGGTTATAATAACCCGTTTGGTGAAATCAATAAAGGCTGGGGTGAAGTATTTCTGAATGCGAACATGGAATCTTATTTGGGTGGTTATGATGACCCCCGTTTGCCGAAGTATTTTGATAGAGCGGCTGGTGGCGAAGGCACTGAAATTGTTCCGGTGAAGGGAACTTATAAAGGAATCCGCCAGGGAACAGGGTTCAACCATAAAAATTACAGCAAGCATTCGAAAAGTACTATTTCACAGACGTCTAATGCTATCTTGATGACAGCAGCCGAGGTATGGTTTCTGCGTGCAGAGGCCGCTTTGAGAGGTTGGTCTTCCGAAAATCCGGGTTCTTGTTATGAAAACGGCGTTAAAGCCTCTTTTGCACAGTGGGGAGCTAAAGATGTTGCCGTATATCTGGAAAGTACGAAAACGCCGAAAGGCTATCAGGATGCTTTCAATGCTGCTTTCAATGTAGAAGCTATGAGCCAGGTAACTCCTGCATGGGACAACGCTGCTTCAAACGAAGAAAAACTTGAAAAGATTATTACCCAGAAATGGATTGCCTGCTATCCCGAAGGCTGTGAGGCTTGGGCCGAACAAAGGCGCACTGGTTATCCTAAGCTGTTCCCGGTTTTGGTGAACGACAGCCAGGGAACAATCGATACAAATCTGGGACCGCGCAGACTAAACTTCTTTGTCGGCATCCAAACAGCCAATCCCGAGCAGTATGCTGCTTTGACAAAGGCATTGGGTGGCGCCGACAATTGTGGGACCCGTCTATGGTGGGATACCGGAAGAAACTTTTAGATGATATACAGTTATTAGATTAAGGTAAGAGTATAAGATGATGGAAACGGAAGTCGTGGTATGAGCGGCTTCCGTTTTTTTAATGCTAATTCTTTATTACTTTCAGCCTCTACACGTATTTCGTAGAGGCCTTTTGTAAAAGCACATGTTATTATGGATAAATCTTTATCTAAACGAAAACAATAGGTTTTACCTAATAATTGTTCAGTAGCCACCTCCGCCCACGAAGCGGAACCAGATGTCGCCCTCGGGCGGAACCTGTCCGGGAAACTGTCCCGGGGTGGCTGTTTACACAAACGCACACAAAAAGCTGCGCAACCCCTTGCTGGGGGCTGCGTAACGATTGGTGCATCTGTCGTTAGGTTACAGATGCGATTGACAGGGAAAAGAAATAAGAAGGGAGTTTCTGTTTTATAAATGATTTAGTAATTCTTTTATATCTAATTGTATTTTAGAGAAAGCGAACCATTTCTTTCCTAAATCTTTCAAGGAAGTACCGATATGGTAAAGTTCTTTTTCATCTATGATCAGGAAACGGTCGTGCGACTGTCTAAACAATTGGATGTCGATTGGATCATATTGAGCGTTGTGACGCTGCAAATCCAACGATAACTGTTTCGGTATCTGGTTTGTGTAAATAGTCACTTCTATTTTGTTTATGCGTTGATTAATAACATATCCTTTAAACATATATTCTTTAAGTACTTTGTTCGCCCATATCCTGAATTGAGTACCTCTTTGTGACTTTACTCGATAGCCAACAGAGATAATAACGTCGAGGCTATAGACCTTCACCGGTTTATCTGAATTTGCAATATGCAAAAAATGCATATTGCTTTTTTCATCCAACTCTTTTTCTTTGAAAATGTTTCCGATGTGTCTGGCTATAACTGATTGATCTCTTTGAAATAATTCTATCATTTGTGCCTGGGTCAGCCAAACGGTTTCATCTTCCATTCTAACCTCTAATTGTAAGGTGTTTTCAGATTGATAAACAATAATTTCTCCTTTGTCTTTCATAATTAATATGTTTTGATTGTTGAATTATGTAGGCAAAGGTATTGTTTTCAATTGATATAGAATACAAGTTGATTAAAATATTTTCAAAATAGAATCAGTTTAGTCTCATTGTTTTTACAACACTTGATTAGAAACAGATTTATCTTTTTCCTATCAATCCCATCATGTCAAAGATCGCTCAGGCGGAGCCTGCTTGCCGTTTTTGTTATTTGTTTTCTATTTATCAGTGATACAACGAACGTGTCCAATTGCATTCTGATTATTTTCAGTAGCTACATTCGCACCTCCTGAAAAAAATCTCATCGTTTCAGAATCAGAACTGAAATAACTGGTCATAGAAGCATATGCTCCCAGGGTCAATACAAACAGATTCTTATTATACCAATCTTGCCATAGAGCAGATGATGATGGTAATGCATTTGTTCCGCTGGTTCCCAATATTGTTCTCCACTCGCTCGATGTCGGAATGCGCCAAGTTGCACCAGTCTGTTTGGAACAGATTGTTTTATCGACATCTTTTAGGGCTATACTACTTGCTGCATCTTCAGGAGCAATCAGATAATTGCCATATATATATGCAGTTTTTCCATTGTAGTTCTTTGATGCTTTTACTGTTAATGTATAAGTAGACGTTAGATCTGTACTGGATGCATTGGCGATGGTAATAACTGTACTACCTTTATCCTTTAATGTAATGGTATACTTGTTGTTACTTTTTGAAATTGATGCCACACTTTCATTTGTCATCTTGACGTAATTAGAACCTCCGGGTGAGGAGACAGTAAATGTTGTAGTCGTCGAGTACGATTTACTAAAATTATCGAATGTCTTGGAACTTTCTGATAATGTAGGCGCTACAAATCCATTCGGAGTCACTGTAATATCTTTAGATGCTCCTCCTGCTATTTTATTGGTCAGTCGGATGGTAACAGATTTCATTATCGCGTTTATATTATTGCGTTGGGTGATTACAATATTTTTAGCACCGCTTCCAGTAGTTTGGTCTGTTGAGATGTCAAACCATTGATCGCCTTTGTTCCAATTCAATACAGTTGCCTTAACTCCTTCAGGAGAAGTGACGGATATGTTTGTATTTCCAGAGTTAGCCGCTTTTACATAGAGGTTTGATGCCTCAATTGTCGTAGCCGGTGCATTTACCGTATACGTAGTAGTAGCCTTTGTCTCGTCCGATTTGTTAGCAATCTGGAAAGTGGCAGAGTTACCGCTCTTCCAGGTGACCACATAGGTCTTTTCTACAGCATAATCGTCGGCCGCCTCAACGGTAATGTCGCCTTCGATATTTTTGACGCAGGTACCACCCAGTGCATTTGCTTTGATACTAACTTGCGATCCTTTCACCTGATACAATTTGATGTCAGTGCCCGTCATCGTGTTTTGGGTGGGCGAGTTGCTTCCGCTGACAAAAGTGACGGTGGGGACAGGGAATATCGGTGATACGGTGAAGACGGTGTTTTCGCCGCCAATCTTGTTTTTGAGTGTGACGGTCGCCTTTTTCGCTCCTCTCAGCTTTGCATTGTCTAACGAGAAGGTCAACTGGGTATTTTCATTGAGAGCTTTTGTGACGGGAGCGCCTTTTACTTTTAGCCATTCGGAACCTCCGTCGAAGTCCAAGCCGATCTCGATGCCCAGCATGGATTTACACCCGATAGAGAATTCGTTATTGTCCGAAATCTGCATATTGATGTTTCCCGGCGTGTCGCCTGCAGGTGCTTCGTAACTGTTTTTTCCATCATTCAGACTCGGATAGGTGAAGTCCGGTTTGAGAGTGGCATCGAGCAGTTGTACGACAATATCCGTTTTTAGATCGTTCGCTTTTTTATTGTAGAAAACGACAGTGCCTTTATCGTCAGTAACGCCGGAAACATCGCGGTCGTTGAGTGTAAAGGAATAGGTAGTTTCCGCTCCGCTTTGTTTGTAGACGGCGACATCGAGCCAGTCGGGTTTACTTTCCACCTCTGACCCGTCCGGGCAGGTAATACGCACATGTGCATTACTGCCGGTAATGCGGTAGAGGTTTACTAGCTTGTTTTCAGCATCGAAAGAGTTAGGGTTGTTATCGCCTACCTGCGGTGTTACGTCAGCCTGTGGTACAGAAACAGCTTCTACGAAGAAGGTAGTTTCCGAGCCGTTCATGGTGTTGGTGAAACGTAATACGGCACGTGGGTAACGTCCCAGGGTATAATTTTCTTTAAGTGAGAAGGTATAATTATAATTCATGGAAGCCGCTTTAGTGGAAACGGCTGGTTCTGATATTTCCAGCCAGTCGTATTGCTGTGCGTCAATTCCGCCTACATATTTTTTATAAACGGTGAGATTAGCCGTGGCGGTAGTAGTCACGGTGAACTGGCTTTTGGGCTTAAGCGACATGCTGACCGAGCGCGTGTCGGGGTCGTATTTAGTGTCGTCCGTGAATTCGGCGGGAATTGTCACGTCGATTTCTCCCGAATCCTGATCGGGTTTGAAATCGTCGATGCTACCGTCGTCCGTCCAGTCTGCCACGTAGAGTGTACAGTCGAGGTGGTATTTGTCTGCCGCCGTGATGGCGATGGTGTAGCGGTGGTTGTTGGCAATCTCGAGGAAAGTCTGGTTGCCGTCCGCTGCTTGCTGTGTGAAAGGAATCCGGTAGGACACCTCTTTGCTTTCTGATTCGTTGATCTTATACATACCTTTCAGAATTAAGAAACCTTTGTCTTTAAGTGGTGAAGGATAGGAGTAGAAGGCTCCTGCCTGTATCCCCTTGTTAGCATTTTCTCCGTAGAATCGTCGCTCTGGAGTTGTAATGAGTTCGTCTGGTTTCGCTTCTGGCATATCGCCGTAAGGTCGTATAGGGAATAAGTCCGAGCCGCGTCGTGCGTTGCCCATCGAGACTGTCTCGATGATGAAGCGGGAAGTTCCCGCTTCATTGATAATATCATAGCGTGCGACGAGTCGTGTGAGGCGTATTCCAGCCTGAACGCGTGCCGCGCTGCCGAAATCGGTCAGGTCGAGCGGAGTTATGAGTGCGCCTGTCATGGCCAGGGGGGTAGCCAGCGTATCGGCCTGAACCGTGCTTGTCAGCAGATGTGTATGCCAGGTGGCGAAGGTTGTTTCCAGCGGAACACCGGGCGTCTTTACTGTTGTTTTATTATCGTCGGTAGTAGAGAGTTCGAGCGGGACGAATGCCGCATCGTCTACCGGCTGGCCTTCGTGTGCAGGGTCGACCAGTGTCGTGTTGTTGGCAATGCAATATAGTTTGACGAACAGTCCTTTCTTCACTTTCAGTAGGCCGGTTGTTTCTTTGGCGTCGGCATCGGTCGGCGTCAGTTGTAATTCCGAAGCTCCGGCAGGTAGGACAGCGTCTGGAGTGTTGCGGTAGGCGAACCGTTCCATGAAAGAGTAATCGCCGTTTTCCGTTTCGGAAGCGAACACATATACATCGAGGGCCGAGATGGCATTCTCTTCGGCGGTAGCGATTGTTTCTCCTTTGGTTTTCTCCCGGTCGAGTACCAGTTTGTTTTTTAAACTGAGCGTCACTTCCTGCCGTGTAATGGCATCGCTTCCGCCCTCCGGTGCAGGTTGTTCGCCTTTTTGTTGTACCTCTTCCGTACAGCTCCCCAGCAGTACGAACAAACAGGATAACATCATGTAATTAATCTTTTTCATTTCACTATATTTTTAATATTACGGTAACTTTCAATTATCCAATCGCTCCCCCTTCATCCCAGTCGGATGCCGTGGCCTGTGTTACAACGATCTTATTCTCATACACCGTGACCAGCAGATCGAACTCCTGTTCCATGTTTGTATCCATATCCATAGGCAGTTTGTTGAAAAACAGGTTCAGGTCGATATCCTTGACAATCTGCTCTCCGTCGCGCCAGAGGCTCCATAACTGATGGGTGGAGGAGGTGTAGCGGAAGGTGACGAATTCGCCGATCACTTCTCCCTCGTAGTTCATGGCGGCACGGGTTTCATGATAGGCGATCTTGTTGCCTATATAAGGTAAGGAATAAGTGCCGTCGCCCGAGGGTACGGGATTTGCTTCGCTGCCGTTGAAGCTGTAGAGGGCCGGAATACCTTTCAGCCGCATCCGGAAAATACCGTCTGCCGGTTCGTCGGTCATCCAGCGGACAGTAACGGTCATGGCGGCATGGGCGTGCGACAGGTATATCCGCCGGCGTTGGGCGGCTCCGTTCTTTACTTCGACGGTTGCGGTGCCGTAGTAAAGCCGGTCGGTGTTGCCGCGGTAACCCGGCGGGATACCTTGCTGCTCGGCGCTTAGTGTCATTTCGTTTATATTCATATTGCTTTTTGTCGTTATGATTTGTTCGTTTGTTCCTCCCAGATTTCCCCAAAGGACGAAGGTATAGGTGCCGTCTTTCAGTTCTCCCTGCCATCCGCTTATGCTGTCGCCCCTGAGGGTGATTTCGGAGAGCAGCTGCCCGTCGGCATCGAACAGGTATTGGCGGAGGTTGTCTACATAGGTAGGCAGCATATTTTGTGTACCGCTTCCGGCATACCAGTATTCGAGGCGCGTGTTGTACGGGCAGATGGCAGGCTCGTCGCCAAACGAACAGGCTGTCAGTACAATCGACAGTAATCCCCGGATAATATGTATGAACCGTTGCATGCTCATTTATACATTCCCTCCGCGATTTGTAAATTTCTTCTTGCTTTCCGCGGTTCTATGCCTACCGCTTTGCGGAACCAAAGGGCTGCACCTTCGGGATTACCTTCCATCAGGGTGAGCACGCCCATATTGTTCCAGGCACGGGGATCGGCTTCCACTTTTCGCAGGTAATTCCAGGCCGAGATCAGGTCGCCTGTCAGCATCACGGCAGAGGCGGCGTTGACATTGGCCGTTACATCGTCAGGGAAATGGAAGGCGGCTATCTCGTAAACCTCGCGGTACTGGTCGGTGCCGGGACGGTAGTAGCGTGCCGTTTCGTACATCTCTTCCAGGCTCAACAGGTCGGGATGGGTATAGATCAGTTCGGAGGCATCCTGGTGGTCTATCTCATTAATATTGTATTCTACCACAACTTCGATACGGCGCAGTTTCGGGAAGAAACGGCGCAGCATATCTTTGTAAGGCATTCCTCCCTGCAGGTCCATCAGTTGTTTTTCGCGACCGTTGAAGATGCCGTATTTCCTGATGATGCGGAGTACCGCATCGGCATAGGGCGGTTGGGTCTGCTGCAACAGCTCTTTCAGACCTTCCCAGTCTTCGGCTACCGACGATACTTCAATGCGGTGGCGCGGCAGGTCGTAAGCGTCGCGGATATAGCCGGCAAACAACCGTGAGCGTGCCTGTGCCAGACGTTCGTTTTCCCCATAAGGACCGTCGGGCGAGGAGTAGCCCCGTACCTGTATCCGCTCGAAAGTGGAGAAGCGATTGTTGGAAAGCGGCGAGAGGATACGGTCTATTTTATCGATTTCTTTCCTGTTGTCTTTGTAGTCCGGATATATCTCGTCTTTTCCCAGTGGGTAGTCGATATAGAGTATGGCACTTTCCGTATGGTGCTTGTCAGACCCTGTGAGATCGGGAGTGAGGAAAGAAACCATCGGAATGTAGAGGTCGAGATCGGAATTGCTCCATACTATTTTTTCAATATGTTGAGGAGCGGGAAGAACGGCCGTAGCGTGATTATCGGTTTTTGCAGGACGGACTGTATGGGGAAGTACGCGTTTCGTTATTGCTTTATTTTCATTCTGCTCCTTTGTGACGGTGGCTGTTTCTGTGTGAAGCGCCGATGCGAAAGGCAACCGGTATCTTAGTGTGTCGATGCCTAATGTTTGTGTATCGCAGCAATCTTTTAAATCCTGACGTAATAATAAAGACGACTGTTGCATCCAGGCAGCATAGGGAACCGTGACCAGATAATCTACTTTTTTACTACCGGCAGTATGCCGGTTTTCAATGATTGTCAGGAAAGGAACGGCCTGTCGGCTTTTGTTTGTCTGCAAGGCCTGTTCGCGTCTGTCGAACCGGTGGCGGCTTCCGCCTGTCAGTATGACGGCCGGAAGTTCAAGCGTACTTTGTTTGTTTTTTAATACCGGTGTAAAAGTAACGGCTGTATACGTATTCACCTGTACATCTTCCAGGTCCATTAGGATAGAAAGATGCAGGCTGTCGTTTTTCACCCAGGCGGAGCGCGGCACGATACGGATACCTTTTGTTGCCGCGGTTCCAGACAGGGGAAATAAAAGCATAACACCCAGTATTAATATTAATGTATATATCTGTCGTCTCATAAGCCGGAAATATTAACGTAAGAAATAGATGAATGAAATACCGATGCGGGTGGGACCAAAGTAGGTGCGGGTGTAACTGCCTTCGCGTTCGCCGTATTCGGCACAGCGCAGTTTGTCATATTTCATGTAAGCATAACCTGCCCCGATCATTGCTTCAATCCCCCAGCGTTCGCCGAATGCCCAGTGATAGCCATAGCTTACGCCTCCTCCATAGAGATCGCCACGTAATGTATATTCTTTTAGCCCTGAGATGAAGGGGATCTGCCCGATATTGAAATGACCGTAATGACCATGCATGCCGATGAAGTGTCCTTCGAATTTACGGCAGAACCAATAACGGGCTTCCGGCTGCAAAAGGTATAAATTCAGCTTCATGTCATCCGGATATTTCCAAGCGTTGTATGCTCCCCATAATTCAATGGTTATGTTGTGGGAAATACCCACTTCAACTCCGATATTGGGAGTTGTTGTTGCCCAAAAGAAAGCATTGGTTTTTAATGCAGTCTGTTGTCCGGCAACAAAAACTGGTAAACCAATGAGCAAAAACAATAGGAAGTGGAATTTTCTTCGCATATACCCTATATTACAATATCGTATTTTCCGGTTCTGTCTCTTGGTAAGAGACGGGAAGAAAGTATGATTTGACTCAAAAAACAGAGATTTGAGTTTGATTTCATAAAACCAGCAAAACAAGTTGTAAAACATTTGAAAGGTTATAGTGTATTCGTACAGGGTAAAATTGATGTTCGATAAATCTCTTTTACTGTTTTCTATTTTGTTGGATTTGAATGTGATAGATACAATGAAAATGATGGATTGCAGGAGTCCGGTGTGGAAAAATGAGGCTTTGAAAAAGAGCTAAACATTGCTAAAACACGAATCAAGGTGTTGATAATAAGTAGATTAATGCTCTTTGTGCAACCAGAAAAAAAAGTAAAAACAACTAAGTCGAAAGATTTGTATTCTTTGGCAATTTCTTAAAATATGTGTAATAGTATTCTTATATTCGTTGAATACTATAAGCTTTTTACGTCAAAAAACATCATAAAAGATTTGTTGTGTTAGAAAATGTTACTACTTTTGTATCGTTTTAATAATTAATAAAAGTGTCTTCCCGTCTCTTACCAAGAGACAGATTTCCCGTTATAGAATTATTTTCAGATACCCTTGATTTTTCTGCTTTTTCCCGTAATCAATTTCTTATTGATCAGATCAAGCATGTTACATTTGGTAAAGTCGATATAAATATGTGTCGTTTTTACTGAGGTATGTCCCATCCCTTCTGAAATGAGATTGTCGGGAACTCCCAGATTTTTTACATGTGTAGCCCATGAATGACGTGCAACATATGAAGAAAGATGTGCATTGACCAGTAACCCCAGTTTTTTCAGTTCACCATTGTAAAGACGAAGTTTCTTTTCGTATTCTCTGTATGAAGCATCTGGTCCGGATAATATGGGAAATAAAAGTCCTTCTTTGTTCTGCCGGACATACCGGATGATCTTTTTCATGACAGGCAGTAGTTTGATACGTATTTTTTCCCCTGTTTTATGTCGTGTATAGATCAGGTAGTCGCCTTGAATATTTTTGTCGGTCAGGTGTGCCAGGTCGATAAATGCCATACCTTGTGCGTAGTAGCAAAAAAGAAAGTAGAGACGGGCAAGGATTACCTTTTCAGATAGTTTTTTGCTGTCCAGCTTTTCTATGCTGAGTATTACATTCTTGTCTACTGCTCTTTTGGTGCTTTTCCCTATACCGGTATTAATATGCCTGAATGGTGAGGGACGTGCTTCGATAATTCCGTCATTAACGGCACGGTTCCAGAGCGCTTTCAGGTTGCGCATGTAAAAAGAAACCGTATTGGGATGCAATTTTCTTTCGATCAGCCATGATTCATATTTTTTTATCAGCTCTTCGTCGATATCGTTCAGTAGGATATTCTCTGTCGGCAGGTATTTAAGAAAACTGTTATGCAGGCTTCGGTAATGCCTTACACTGGCATTTCTGTCTTCTGCCGCAAATTGTTTAATGATTTGTTCGATATAAGCGATAAAGGTATTCCCCCTGAGAAGTGCCTTATAACTTTCTATGATCATATCGGCTGTTATTTCCTTATTTTTCGGAAGCCGGGTAATAACTGTTTGCATACGCTGTTTTTCTTCACTGGTTTTTTGGTTTATCTCCATCAGATAAAGATACCGCTCAGGAAGGCATCCTGGGGGAACTATTGCCAGTTGTCTGTTTTCATCCCATTCATCTTCATGCAGTTTGTATGGGAGACTTATTTGTCTGACTTTACGGCGGTAAATCACTTGCAGGTACAAAGCGGTTTCCCGGTTGTTGTCTGTTCCCTGTCGTCGTTTCAGGTTGACAGAGATGGTTGTTTTGTTTTTTTCTTTGTTCAGTTCCATAATTTTTTTAATGAATAATGTTTATAAACGTGCCTGTATTGGCGGTTAATAAATCTGTAATATAGGTACAAATTACCGTAATTTGTATAATGTTATATCTTTATTATCGTACTACTTTTGTACCGGTAAGAAAATATATATCTTTACCGCTTGAAATAAATAAACACTATATGGCTATAAAACGTTTTGGTGTCTCTCTGGAAGAGAATCTGTTGGAATCGTTGGATAAGTATGTGGACGAAAATGGCTTCGCCAATCGTTCGCAAGCGATCCGGTTCCTGATAGAAAAGAACGTGGCCGAAAGGAAATGGCAGTGTAACCATATCGTTGCCGGTACTATTATTATAATGTACGACCAGGAGAAGAAAGCGATAGCTTCCAAGATTGTCGGTATCGAGCAAGACTATCAGGACGTGATACTCTCGTCTTCCCAGTATTATATCAATCAGCATTTTTGTCTGCACATCGAAACTGTGATGGGCACGGCTCACCGTTTGACGGAATTGGCCGATAAACTGACTGCTATAAAGGGAATTAAACATGGTAAATTGGTGATGAGCCGGGCGGATTAAGTCTATTTTTTTGCCGGTTTGGTAACACGATTATTTAAATAGGTGTTACCTTAGATGGGGAAACAGATGACAAATCTTATACAAGAATAAATGATGAAGAAAGGATTTTTACTTATTTCAGGACTGCTGGCGGGTTCGGCAGTCTTTGCCTCCGGGCTGGTCGAACCGATTGAGCCGTTGGGAATAGATAGTCTGATCAATTTGCAGGGTGTAGTGATTTCTGCAAATAAGATACAGGTAAACCGGAATAGTGTTCCCCTTACTATTTCAGTGATAGACCGGGATCAGATAGAGGCTAGCAGTGAGTCGGCTTTGTTACCGGTGTTATCGGAGCGTGTTCCCGGATTGTTTGTAACGGAAAAGGGGATTACCGGATTTGGTGTTTCAAACGGGTCGGCCGGTACGGTAAATATTCGTGGAGTAGGTCAAGGGAATAAAGTGTTGATGTTGTTTGACGGACAGCCGCAATGGGCTGGTGTTTTTGGACATTCGTTGCCTGATACATATGTGGCTTCTGATATTGAACGGGTTGAGGTGATCCGTGGACCGGGTTCGTTATTATACGGTTCAAATGCGATGGGAGGAGTAGTCAACATTATCACCCGCCAGCATAAACAGGAAGGCCGTCGTACGCAGGCACGTGTTATGTTTGGTTCGTACAATACGCAGAAGTACATGATTAATAATGGCTATAATATCGGAAATTTCAGTAGTTTCGTTTCTGTGAATCACGACCGTTCAGATGGTCACCGGCCTGATTCCAAATTTGATATTACAAATGGTTTTGCTAATTTGGGATATCGGATCAATAACCAATATAAAGCAACCGGAAATTTGAGCTTAGCTAAATATAATACGGAAGATCCGGGTGCGATTACCAGTCCGTTGCTGGATCATATCATGCATATTCTTCGTGGAACAACATCTTTCGCTTTGGAGAACCATCATGAGAAGTCTAGCGGAGCATTACGTGTTTTCTATAACTGGGGACACCATAAGATAAATGACGGCCATGCCGTTAATGCCGACCCGCGCTCATTCCTGTTTTATTCGGATGATCATAATACCGGTGTTCAATTATACCAGTCTTTCCGTTTAGTGGAGGGAAATACATTTACCGCTGGTGTCGATTATAAGAATTGGGGAGGGCATGCCTGGAATGATACGATTAACGGCCCGGTCGGAGAAATTGTTAAGAAATCGGTCAATGAAGTAGCCGGTTATGCAATCATGCAGCAGGATCTTTTCGATATTTTGAGTCTGAATGCCGGCGTACGTTACGAACATAGTAGCGCTTATGGAGGCGAATGGGTTCCACAGGCTGGTTTTGCGATTCGTCCGTTTCAGGGTAATACGATCAAGGGTTCTTTTTCGAAAGGATATAGAAGTCCGACACTGCGTGAGTTGTATATATCCTATCTCCCTTATTCAAAGGCGAATCCGGATTTGAAACCGGAAAGTATGCTGAGTTATGAACTGTCTGTGGGGCAGTACTTTTGGGACAATCGTTTGCATGCTGAACTGACGGCTTTTTATATTGAAGGGAAAGATATGATCTCTGTAGTGGATCGTCAGATGTCGAATATCGGGCGCTTTTATAATAAAGGGATTGAGTTTGAGACTGGATATCAGATCTTAAACAACTTGAATCTGGATATGAATTATAGTTATCTGTATACGAATAAAGCTATAGTGGCTGCTCCGGCTCATAAATTTTATGCCAGTGCCACTTATATGCCCGGCCGCTTTACTTTTAACCTGAGTGTGCAGTCTATTTTCGATTTGTATACGACTGTTGGAAATACACCGGATAAAAATAAGAAAGAAGATTATACCGTATTGAATGCCCGTGCTTCTTACCGTTTCGGTTCGCAGGCTAAAGGATTGAAACTGTTTGTGAAAGGAGAGAATCTAACAGCTACACGATATTCTATTAACGAAGGTTATCCGATGCCGAAAGCGGTATTTATGGGAGGGATAGATGTGACGTTTTAAGTCTATAATAAATACATTGTTGGAAGAGACTGTTTCGAAAGGGGCAGTCTCTTTTGTTTTGATAAGCGACATTTTATGTAGATGTGTTAAATATATTGAATTTGCGAGCCTGTTGTCATGGCTGCTTCGTTCTTTTTGTAAACATAAATGGTGGATATGTAAAGCATGCTTCCATTGTATTTCAAAGCCGAGTTAATGTATTAAAATTAATGCTCAATTCAGTTCTTAATTTATAAATTTGCCTCGATTTGATAATGGTTTTTAACTGTCGGTAGAGAGTGGAAATGATTCCCTTTTGATTTTGGGATGAAGATATTTTGAACTTTATTTTATTAGAATTATGAGTAAATGTATTATGAAAAAGATCGTACATGTTCTATTTCAGTTGGTATTATGGGCGACGTTGCCTGCAATAGCCCAAACGTCGGTTGATGTGAATACGGTAGCAGAGTTAAAAACGAAAGTCAGTACTGCTACTGAGAATAGTGTGTTTGTGCTGACTGCGGATTTTGTGGAGGACTTTGACACGCAGGCTTCTTCTATTGATCTGACAATCAATTCGTCTGCAAAGATCACTATTGACGGGGCAAATCAAACCCTGAAAGCTGCTTTAAACAAACAGCATTTTACAGCCAACGGATCAGGAGAGGGAACATTGACTATTCAAAACCTGACTCTTACCGGATTAGTAAAAGACTCGGAATTAGTAGGTGGAGAATTTCCAAAAGACTGGAATCCGGATGCTTCGAATATTGGAGGAGGAGTAACTGGTAGTTTCCCTGGAGAATTAAAGATAATTAATTGTCTTTTTTCTAAAATGAGACCACCGGGAGCCGGCGTAAATGTTTCTTCCAAGAAAGTAACAATCAAGGAATCATCGTTTATCTCTTTAGGTATAACAAATTCGTATAATGGTGGATCTGTTATTTATACGAGGGGAAGTACTTCTTATGAAGTGGAAAACTGTACATTCGCTTATAATTATGCCAAAGGTGCCTGGGCGAATGCCTCAGCGATTATTTATATAACAGTGAATGTGGCCGATCTTATTTCCTTTAAGAATAGCCGTTTCTACAAGAATACGAATAATACAGCTGTAAAAGATGGCGCTGCCGGTGGTGGTGTTATCTCATTGAAAGATGCTTATCCTGAGAAGTTTATAGTTGATAATTGTGAGTTTGTTGGAAATGAGATAGACTCTTATGGCGAACTGGGGAACACTGCCGATGGAGGTGCTCTCTATTTTTATGTGCATAATGGAGGAGGAAGTTATCCGAACAGACCGGCAGTCGAAATAACAAATAGTACGTTTATAGAGAATACCGCTTTCGATGAGGGCGGTGCGATTGCTCTTGTCGGCCAATACCTGCTGAATGCGCAGGTGAAGAATAATACATTTTATGCTAATGTAGCAAGGGGGGAGCAGCGCAAAGGTACGTATGTTGCCGATGGATTTGACGGAGGCGGTGCAGTTGAAGTCGATACCAAAGCGACGGCTGTTTTCGAAAATAACACAGTTATCAAGAATAATGCTTTGAAAGGAACTGCCTCTTCCGGAAATGCAGGAGGAGGTATTTCTGTATATGGCAGTGGTAAAGCTGCATTAAAGAATAATATTATCAGTGGGAATGTGAGTTCTTATAGCTATTCGGGAGGGTATCCTGATATTTATCCGGCAATCACTTCTTCTTCATGGTCATCAAAAACCGGTAATAATGTTATCGGAGAATCATTGGAAGATATCTTTGGCGTAGCCGATCCTAAACCTATCGCCTACGGCAACAAAAAGGCTGGCGATCCGAGATGGGATACTGCGAACGATGCTTTTTACGGTGTTATTAAAACGATACCGATCCTGCCGAATGACAAGAGCCTGGCCGACATACAACCAAGTGGTCTTGCCGATGATACTGTCGATAACTCTACTTTGAGTGAACTCATGGGCAAAGACCAGAACGGCAATCCTCGTATTACGACCAGTGATGGCTTTTCGGATTCGGGCGCTGTCGAAATTCTTTGGGTACGTTTTAATGCCAATGGCGGAAACTGGACAGGTCTGGAGGCCAATACCTACGCCGGTGCTGATTATTACAACCAGGAAGATGGCAAGACCTCCTATTATTACAAGGTTATCAATAACGGAGGTAAAGTATCCAGTCCCCCAACAACCCCTGACAAATTGGTGCATCCTGAAGGTAAGACGTTCGTTAAATGGGTAACGGATGATACGGAAGAAAAAGATTGGGTCAGCTCGGCCGCTGTGACGAAGAATGCGATGTATAAAGCCATATGGAAAGAAAATGCCTTGGAAGTAACCTATCATTCAAACTTCGATCCCGACAAAACCTATAAGCATTCATATGATGAGGGAAAAGTAACCGTCGCCACCTATCCGGCAACCGCGTTGCCCATTCGTCCGAACCATATTTTCCTGAGATGGACGACGAATGCCGACGGCACAGGTACGGCATACCAGCCTGGGGCGACTTTCACGATTACAGAAAATACCGACCTGTACGCCCAGTGGGAACCCAACTCTATCCTGAAGCTGCAATGGTCAGTCTCTAAAACAACTCCGGAGATATTCGAATTCAACGATGTGGAGAACAACTCTACCACTTCTGTGATGGTTGGAACTCCCGTTTACGTCCAGATCAGACCGATAGAGCTTGACTACATAGATTACGACCGCTGGTCCATCGAATACACCGCAACGCCGGCAGACTACCACTATCCGATGGAAGAATCTATCGCAAAAACCCTTCGCTACGATTTCAACAAAGGGGAAGCTCATACGCTGGAAGGAACTTATTATTATAATGTAAGCAAACTGATCCTTTACAAGGATGGGGTAGAGGTTGCCACTTATATCTATCGTAACGCCACCTGTACCCACACCGTGATCATCCAGGCGAAGCCGATAGCTAAAATACCGGCTTTGCAATGGTCGGTATCGACCACCACTCACGAGCAATCTAACTTCCGTGACGTGGACGACCAGACAACAACGTCCGTGAATTACGGAACTCCTGTCTTTGTACAAATCCGCCCGATCGGACATGAAGACATCACTTTCGAACGCTGGGATGTTGAATATTCCGTGACTCCGGTAGAACATTATTATGGTATGACCCCGATCGTCAAGACCGAACGTCATAATTTCAATAACCGCGAAGCACATACGGAAATCGGCACATATGTCTACACTGTCACCAAACTGACATTGTATGACCTGTATGGAAACAAAATCGTCGAGACATACGATTATAATGATTCACCATACAAACATACAATTATTATTAAGGATGGTGAAGGTCCCGGTCCCGGCCCGCACGGCGCCCTGCAATGGTCGGTCTCCACGGCGTCGAACCAGCTTCAGGACTTCCGCGATGTGGACAATCTGACTACGACAAGCGTAGTGAAAGGCACACCGGTCTACGTCCAGATCCGTCCGGTCGGTTTCAACAACATCACTTATGACCGCTGGGAGATCGAATACACCGCCACCCCCGCCGGTTACCACTATCCGTTGGAGGAAGCCGTTCCGAGAACCGAGCGTTACACCTTCAACCGAGGCGAAGCCCACACGCTGGTCGGTACCTACGTGTATACGGTGACCAAGCTGACACTCTACAACGGTGAAAGCGTGGCTCTGACAGCCTATTATACCGAGCCGCCTTACATCCACACCATCATCATCCGCGACGGCGGTATGATCGAACTGGGCGACATCGCCTCCCACTGCGGTTCGGAAAGCGAATTCAGAATACCATTCCGCCTGCTCGATCCGGACAATATCCTGGAATATTCCGTCCGCTTCTCCGACGAAGCGCTTAAAGCCGGCTTTACGGATTCCGACTATAAAGATGTGACTCCCGACTATCTCACAGTGCCCGTCTACCGGATAATCGGCAAGGGCGTTTACTCCGGAAACGTGTATGTGCGCAAGAAAAGCGACCCGGGCCTGGTGGAACTGCATCCGTTCGAAATCGAGATGCTGGAAACCACGATGATCATCAAACAACCGCAGTCCGTATACGTTTGTGACGGCGACGCCTTCACCCTGAGCGTAGAAGCCCGTGGCCTGAACCTGACCTATCAGTGGTTCTTCAACAAAGAGGCGATCGAAGGAGCGACCTCGGCCACCTACCAGGCTGCCCTGACGTCCGACAAGGAAGGCTCTTATTACGTAGATGTATACGGCGACTGTGGAATGGAGAGCAGTGTGACGGTGACGGTGCGCAAGAACGGCCTGAGAGTCCTGGTGAAATGGAACGAATTCCTGTACATCACCAATCCGGACAACGAGTTTGTCCGTTTCCAGTGGTATCATGACGGGCAGAAAATCGAGAAGAACGGCACTTCGATCTACTACTCCGTGCCCGAGGGCCTGTTGGGCAGTTACTTCATCCAGGCCTACCGTGCAGACGACAGCTATGTGGTGAGTTGCCCGATCACGTTCGATACGCTGACACAGTTCCCCGTAACCACCGTTTACCCGACGATGGTTCAAAAGAACAGTCCGATAACCGTCAAGCTGGGCATGCCTGGCGAAGCCTCGGAGGCGGCAGTCATCGAGATCTATAACCTGAACGGTCAGCTGGTCGAAAAGCAGTCGACCACGACAGTCGAAACCACCATCCCCGCGAATATGGCTTCAGGCAGCTACATCGTGAAGGTGACCACCGATTCAGGAAGAACAACAACCCATAAAATCATCGTAAAATAAGCTAACAGATATGTCAACAATAATTTCAAACATAAAGAAAACAATCTTTTTATTCGCAGCAGGCTGCCTTGCCACCACCGTTTCGGCCCAGCAGGAAACGGGTGGCAGAGAGCGTAGCCTGTATAACAACAGCCAGCAGCAACAGCGCCAGCGTCAGGAATACCGCGAGGACTACCGGGAGGAAAAGAAAGATACAACGAAGACCTCTTACCTGACGGTATCGGGCGGTGTCGGCTCCTCTTCCTTCCGTTACAAGCTGAACTACCAGATCGAAGGTTTTGAAGAGAAAGGCAAACGCAACGCAAAACTGGGGTATGAAATAGACCTCCGTTACAGCTACTTCTTCAACCGTCATTGGGGTTTCTCGACGGGGGTAGGTATCTCCCGTTATGCAACGACAGGCAAATTGACAGGTGATATGTCCGACGATAAATACATGAAACTGGGCAATATGACCGACGACGATGACTTCTCCGGCCACCCGCGTGAGTTCGAACTGCGTGCCCGATTGAAGAATCTGGAAGAGAAGCAGACCGCCTTCCTGCTGGATATCCCGCTGTTGGCAATGTACCAGACCCATTTCGGCGAAGAGGAAAAATGGGGCATGTACGCCGGTCTGGGAGTGAAGTTGCAGATTCCGGTCAAAGCCAAATACAAGGTCGAAGGCAATACAGCCAGCGAACTGAATGTTTCGGGTTACTACCCCCATATCCCTTCCGACGTGGGTTCTCCGTCGGAGGCGCCTGTTCCTCACCACGGCTTCGGCACGATCAACGATCCCGGCCGCGAGCTGGACTGGAGCGGAAAGAACAAACTGAAACTGGGCGTAGCCGGAACTGCCGAACTCGGTTTCCTGTTCACCCTGGGCGAAGACACCGACTTGTTGCTGGGCGGCTACATCGACTACGGTTTCACCAACATGAAGAAAAAGAAAGACCAGGGGCTATTAGCCACTCCTGCATCTTATCATCCGGATGGGAACATGACGGTAGGAAAGGGTATTCCTTATAATGGCATGATGAATTCAAACGTAACAGATAAAGTGAAGGTTATGTCTTTCGGGGTAAAATTAGGGGTTAGGTTTAAATTGAATTAACGTCGCAATAAAAAAGGATGCATCCTCTTCGTCAAAAGGGTGCATCCTTTTTGAAAATAGGGTGCGTCCTCTTGTTTGGGGGAACGCATCTTCCGAAATATCTTCTTTATTTCTCTTTATGATTCATAATCAGCGTCGACGGCATCTTCTGCAACGCTTCGCGGCGGTGTTCAGAGACGTCGTTCCAGGTATCGTAGCTTATCAACATGAAATTATAGTTGCTGAATATCGCCGCTGTCATATCCTTGTCTGCCAGCAGCGACGCCTGCTTGGTCGTATCGACGAACTGGCGGATGGCATGTTTTATCTTTTCGCTGCCCGGAGTCGTCGAACTGCTGCGGTCGAGGATGCTGACCGATCCGTGGGTTGTCTTCAGCAACGTCGAAGCATATTCCAACAGGAAGAGATCCTTCTCCGAGTCGACCACCACGATCACATTGCTCGCTTTCACGAAGCCGCGGTTCACGAATACCCCCACGTCGCAATTACTTTTTCCGATAAACATTTTCGTCTTGTCTTTCAATAGCGCACCGGGGTAAAACCACGATTCGGGCGCCTTGAAACGGCGGAAGAAACGGTTGTAGAAAGAGGTGCGGTAGCGGTTCGCCTCGATGTCGTCCGGCTGGTTACTCATCGAAATGCCCGAACCCACGAGCAGGAAGTCGAAACCCTCCGTGTTTACGATGTCCGTGATATCCTGTCCGGCGTTGTTCGACACCTCGTAGCGCGTTTCTATATTGATTCCCAGCTTTTTCGCCCCATAGAGAATAGGCCCGAAGCTGACTTCCTCGAAGTTATCCGTGTGCAGCGGGTTCACATCCGAACCGACGGTGAGATGAAGCGCCGTAAGGTCCACCTGATGCCGGATATGGGCGAACATCTGGTAGGCTACGTCGAGCATGATCTGCCCGTTGCCCGCACGTCCGAACGAGAGCAACACCTTGAACGTGCCGTCGGCTACCTCCACCGCTTTGTATTCTTTGATCTTCTCGCGTGTCTGGAAGCAGAACTTGATGAACGAAACGAGCGGGATAGTCATAAATGTAGTCACTAGCGTCATCAATACCAGCATCACGAAGATGGATGGGGGCAGGATATGCATTTCGTAACCGATCGTAAGCACGACCAGTTCCATCAATCCCCTCGTATTCATCAGTGCGCCGATATAGAGGCTGTCTTTCCAGCTCTCGCCCACGAAACGAGCCGAAAACATGGCACCGCCGAATTTACCGATGATGGCCACCAGTATAAAGACGCCGCACATCCACCACAGGTCGGGACTATTCAGCAGCCCGATCTCTGTGCGTAACCCCGTCGAAACGAAGAACAAAGGGAGAAACAGGGCCAGCGATACATCTTCCACCTTTTCGGTCATGATCTTGCGGAATTTCACGTTACTTGGCATCACCACCCCCGCGATGAACGCGCCGAACAACGCATGCAACCCTAACATCTCGGTCAAATAAGCCGAAATGATGAGCAGGAGGAACATAAAAGCGACCAGGCCCTTGTCGATCACTTCCTTATTATGGTAAATATGTCCGATCATTTTCAGGAACGGACGGACGGCAAAGAACATGAAAGCGATATAAATGGCGGAGAAAAGAATATTATAGACCGCACTCAGCATTGACCCCGCCTGTGCGATGGCTATCACGACGGCCAGCAGGCACCAGGCCGTGATGTCACCGTTGGCTGCGCTGGCGAGCGAGATCGTCCCCAGATGCGTCCGCGTCAATCCGCGTTCCTGTATGATACGTGCCAGCACCGGGAAGGCAGTGATACTCATGGCGATACCTATAAACAGGGCGAACGATAGGAAGGGAGTGCCTTTGTCGGCATACGTGTCGTAAACGAAGTAGGCAGTAAGCATCCCGCAAAAGAAGGGCACAATCGTGCTTGTATGGCTGATTAGGATCGTTTCCTTTAATTTCTTCCGAACCTCGGTGATATCCAGCTCCATACCGATGGCAAACATAAACAGGATCAGCCCGAACTGGCTTAGGATAGTGATGTTGGCCAGCGACTCGACCGGGAAAAGGAATCCCGAAGCCTCCGGTAGCAAATGCCCCAGCACTGACGGCCCCAGTACGATACCGGCCACAATCTCACCGATGACCGTAGGCTGGCCAATCTTTTGAAACAACCAGCCGAACAGGCGGCAGGTAATCAATATCGTAATGATCTGCAACAGCAGGATGCCGATAGGCGACTGGATATGATGCATCATCAGTTCCCAAAATAAGGAAAAACCTTCACTGAGGTTTTTAGGGGCATCGTAGGCCGATGTCATGGCGCTTTCAATCTGTTGGCTCTCTCCTTCTTTGGCGATAAAATACATCAATGAACCGAATACAAGGATCATCACTAAATAAAAGGCTATACTCTTTGTTCCTCTACTCATATATTGCATGGGGTTTGATGCAAAAGTAAGAAATATCCCGGGAATATCAATACGGTATCTTTTTTTCTTTTATCTTTGCGCTAAACCAATCTCAAATAAATCATGGAGTCGCTGAATCTAATAAAGAATGACCCTTGGCTTGCCCCTTATAAAGAGGCGATAGAAGGACGGTATCAATACGTGATTGACAAGGAAAAGAGCCTGACCAACAACGGGAAACAGACGTTGGCCGAGATGGCTTCCGGCTATCTGTACTTCGGTTTGCATAAAACCAACAAGGGGTGGGTGTTCCGCGAATGGGCCCCGAATGCCACAGCTATCTATCTTATCGGTACATTTAATGACTGGAAGAAAGACGAACGATATAAAATGAGACGTCTCGGATACGGTATCTGGGAGATTGCGCTCGAAGAAGAGCTGCTCCGTCACGAAGACCTTTTCAAACTGCTGGTTGAGTGGGACGGAGGAAGCGGTGAACGCATCCCGGCCTGGATACGCCGTGTCGTGCAAGACGAACAAACTAAAATATTTAGTGCACAGGTGTGGAACCCAGTCAAGCCATATGCGTTCAAAAACAAACGCTTTAAGCCTGACACCGCCCCGCTGCTGATCTACGAATGCCATATCGGTATGTCGACGAACGAGGAAAAAGTCGGCTCATACGATGAATTTCGCCGCAACGTGCTACCCCGCATTGCCCGCGAAGGATACAACGCGATACAGATCATGGCGATACAGGAGCATCCTTACTACGGCTCGTTCGGTTATCACGTCAGCAGCTTCTTCGCCGCCTCGTCCCGTTTCGGTACGCCCGAAGAGCTGAAACAGCTGATAGACGACGCCCACGGCATGGGAATCGCTGTCATCATGGATATTGTACACAGCCATGCTGTTAAGAATGAAGTGGAGGGCCTCGGACGTTTCGACGGTTCCTATAATCAATATTTCCTGAGCGGTACACGCCGCGAGCATCCCGCCTGGGACTCGCTTTGCTTCGATTATGGCAAGAACGAGGTGTTGCATTTCCTGCTCTCGAACTGCAAATTCTGGCTTGAAGAGTATAAGTTCGACGGTTTCCGTTTCGACGGTGTCACTTCCATGCTCTATTACAGTCACGGATTGGGCGAGGCTTTCTGCAATTACGGCGACTACTTCAACGGACATCAGGACGGCGACGCGATTGCTTATCTCACCCTGGCCAACAAACTGATCCACGAGGTAAACAAGAACGCCATCACCATCGCCGAGGAAGTGAGCGGCATGCCCGGACTGGCAGCCAACTATGAAGACGGCGGCTATGGCTTCGACTATCGCATGGCAATGAATATTCCCGACTACTGGATCAAGACGATCAAGGAAAAGAAAGATGAAGACTGGCATCCCTCGTCCATCTGGTGGGAAACGACCAACCGCCGTGCCGACGAAAAGACAATCAGTTACGCCGAAAGCCACGATCAGGCACTGGTGGGAGATAAGACCATCATCTTCCGGTTGATAGATGCGGACATGTACTGGCACATGCAGAAGGACGACCACAACGCTGTTGTTGAACGCGGTGTGGCGCTCCATAAGATGATCCGTCTGGTGACCGCCTCGACCATCAACGGCGGATACCTCAACTTTATGGGCAACGAGTTCGGACATCCCGAATGGATCGACTTCCCGCGCGAAGGCAACGGATGGTCGCACAAATATGCACGCCGCCAGTGGGAACTGGTAGATAATATGGATTTGAAATATCACTATCTGGGCGACTTCGACCGCGAAATGATCGAACTGCTCCGTAGCGTGAAAAACTTCCAGTCTACCCCAATACAGAAGGTGTGGGATAGCGATGGCGACCAGATTCTGGCCTACATGCGCAAAGACCTGGTATTTGTGTTCAACTTCAGTCCGACGAAATCGTACACCGACTACGGCTTCCTGGTTCCTAAAGGCGAGTATGAAGTGATTCTCAACACAGATGCCCCCCGTTTCGGTGGTTTCGGCCTGGCGGACGATTCGGTGCGTCATTTCACACAATTCGACCCATTATTTAAAAAAGACAAAAAAGAATGGCTTAAACTGTACATTCCGGCACGCAGTGCTGTTGTACTGAGAAAAGTAAAGATAAAGAAGTAATCAAACAACAAAACACACAGTATGTTATATCCAATGACTTTTAAGCCTATCCTCAAGAAGATTATTTGGGGAGGCTCAGACATCTGCCCATTTAAGGGCATCACACCGGTTGAAGAAGGTATCGGTGAAAGTTGGGAACTTTCGCATGTAGAGGGTAACTATTCCATCGTCGATAACGGTGACTTGGAAGGCAAGTCGCTCGATGAACTGATTCGCACTTACGGCAAGCAGTTGCTCGGTGAGAAGGTAATGGACCAGTTCGGCTCTACTTTCCCGCTGCTGATTAAGTTTATCGACGCCCGTGATGACCTGTCTATCCAGGTGCATCCCAACGACGAGCTGGCTATGAAACGCCACAATTCTTTTGGCAAGACCGAAATGTGGTACGTAATCAACGCCGCGGAGGGAGCTGGCCTCTATTCCGGTTTCTCCCAACAAATTGACGCAGAGGAGTATGTGAAACGGGTAGGCGATAACACTATCATGGACGTTCTCCAGCGTTATGAAGTGTCGCCGGGCGATGTGTTCTTCCTGCCTGCGGGTCGCGTTCACGCCATCGGTGCCGGATGCTTTATCGCAGAGATACAGCAGACCAGCAACATCACTTACCGCATCTACGACTACGATCGTAAGGATGCCAACGGTAACGGGCGTGAACTGCATACCGAGCTGGCCAAAGATGCCATCGACTATACCATGTCTCCCGACTACCGCACGCATTATAAGGCACATACCAACGCGACAGTCGAACTGGCCAACTGCAAGTATTTCACGACAAACCTGCTCGACCTCGATACGATGATGGTGCGCGACTTCTCCGAACTCGATTCGTTTGTCGTATATATATGTATGGAGGGTAAGGCTTCTATCCGCGACAATAAAGGAAACGAAATATTCGTTCATCAGGGTCAGACGGTGCTTATCCCGGCAGATACCGAGGTGGTGACGATTTCTCCGGCTCCGAATGCCAAATTCATGGAGACTTATATCGGATAATTTTCCGGGAAAAAGATAACAGTTTTTCCTGAAAAAAGGAATTAGGAAACAGAAACAACGCAGAAAACGCAGAGTTTCGCAGAATATTTTATTAATAATCAATATAATATCTGTGTTTCTCTGAGTTTTCTGCGTCGTATGCGTTCCCTGTTATTTTGTTAGGCTATGCTGATTTCCTCATGACCTTATTGGGGATAGGGGAATTGTGTCAGCCCGTTGTACATGAACCGGTAGGTGGGGACATCCAGCCCCAGGGCTTCCGCCTCGCGGATTACGTAGCCGGTCAGTGTCTCGATTTCCGTCTGGCCTCCGCGCTTGAAGTCACTGTGCATTGAAGTGGTCGCACCGTTCGGCATCATCTTTTGGGCCTGGATAGACGAGAAAACAATATCTTCCGGCAGTTTGATTCCTTTGGCTTCGGCAACGTCTTTTAACTCGTATCCCAGCGTGATGAACAGGTCGATATGATTTTCTATCACACTGTTAATCGGTTCGTTGAAGTAAGAAGTGATGGTTGCTGCCGTGGAGATCATAAAGAATTTCTTCCATATCTCGAGGTCGATGTCCTCCGGGTTGGTCGATAACACGCGGGCGGAGCTCAATATATTCCTTAACTCCAGTTGTTGTTCCTTATCCTTGCCGTTGAGTCCGAAAAACAAACGGTCCTTGAGGGTGAATTTCTCGATATATCCGGGCGAAACGAGCCGCGCACCTATGTAAACACAGCCTTTCCATATTCTGCTTCCGGGCAGTATTTTTTCTATCCGTTCGGCGATGTCGGCCCCGTTGAGCAGGGGTAGGATGACAGTCTCCGGACTGATGACCGGCTTCAGGTGACGGATATTTTCTTCCAGATCGTAGCTTTTCGTGCAGCAGAGCAGGTAATCCACCGGACCTATCTCTGCCGGATTGTCGGTTGCGAGGGTTGGTATGGCTATTGTTTTCTTGAAAGATTTTTTTATTTCCAAGCCAAATTCTTTGATAGCCTTCAGGTTCTCGCCGCGGGAGATGAAGAAGATGTCCACATCCTCCGAATCCTGGTAGTGGGCAGCGAGCAACCCCCCGTAGTAACCCCCTACAGCCCCTATTCCGGAAATAGCAATTTTTATTTTACTCATATCAATTGTATAGGAGTTTTGAAGTTTATATTCTTATATATATGATGCCGCAAAGATGAAAAATAAAATCGAAACCCTTTATACGAGTTTGAGTTCTTTTAGAAAGTCGGGAAAACTTTGTTCAAAATTAACACCGAAGCGATAGTCGGTCTTTGCCTTGTAAGTCCGCCGGATGCTGTCGGTCGTAAAATGAACGGCAATGGCCGCCGCGTCGATCAGGCTGAAGTCGTTGAGCAAGGCCGACAGCAGGGCGCTGGCAAACACATCGCCTGTCCCGTGGTAATAACCGGGTATTTTCTGGGTGAAGACGTAGTCTATCGTGTCGGTCGTCCGGTCGTAGGTGGCGGCCCCCAGTTCGTCTTCCTTGAAATAAACGCCGGTCAGTACCACTTTCTGCGGACCCAGTGCGCCGAGCTTCCTCAGCAGGCTTTCGATATATGCGTGGGTGTAAGGCCCCGGATGGTACGGTTCGTCGAGCAGCAAGGCCGCTTCGGTGAGGTTGGGCACGATGATGTCGGCTTTTTGGCAAAGCATCCTCATGCCGGCTGCGAACTCGCGAGTGAAGACGGTGTACAGTTCGCCGTTGTCGCCCATAACCGGGTCAACCAGTATCAGGTTGTCTTCCTGCCTGAATGCGTCGAAAAACTCCTTAACGATGTCGAGCTGTTCGAACGAACCGAGGAAGCCGGTGTAGATGGCATCGAACTTTATGTCGAGCGACTTCCAGTGTTTCATGACCGGGCGCATATCTTCCGTCAGGTCGCGGTAGGTGTATCCGCTGATACCTCCGGTATGAGTGGACAGGATGGCTGTGGGGAGAGCTGATGTTTCAATGCCTGCGGCAGATAAAATAGGTAATGCGACGGTGAGTGAGCATTTTCCGAATCCGGACAGGTCGTGTATGGCTGCGACCCTTTTCTGATGTGTTTTATTTTTCATTCTGTTCATTTTTATATCAATACAACAATGGGTGTGCGGGAAATGTTGGAAGCCTGTATAGGGCCTTTTCCGCCAGCCGTTGCAAAATAAGCTGATTTTATCATAAAATGGGCCGGATTGTTATGAAATGAGTAAATTTCTTCTTTTTCGGTCTGTTTCCTCCTTTTCGGAGGGTTTGCTTCCGTATTGGGTCTACATTTATAAATATCGTAAATAAAATAGCCGGAGATTGTCGCAAAACATTGCGTCGGGCGGGATACCTTTACATCAAAGTTTTTAAGAGATGTTGTTTTGTGAGTTTGATTAGATGTATATAAATATTTTAGGTTAATGACTTTGGCTGAAACTAGTATCCTCCCCTTGGCGTGGGGAAGGACTGAAAAAAAACAGAGATCGATGTATGCCGTTCGCGCAGGCGAGCGTGGAACTTCACTTGTATGGGGTTGCGACGATTCATCGAATGGAGATAAAAAAGACCGTGAGGTGAGTTACAAATCTGATTATATAGGTGCTTTTATAACGGACTGGGAAGTCCCTATTGAGCCGAAGAGTCCTGGTGAGGGCCCGCGAGCTGATTTTATTGTTGATTGGATTAACTAGTATATCAATAAATTCAATGTAATTGGTGAAATCATACTTTTTACTCTATAACGTTAATCCTCATATCTAATAACGTTGTATCCCAAGCCCTTCAGTGGGCAAACAACCGCTCTGTTCGTGAGAATAGGGCGGCTTTTGTATTTTAAAAGGCTCGGGTAAAAATAATTTGTATCGATTTAATGACTGCAAACCTTGCTGACATCTACCGTAAAACCATCATTCATAGGCATGAATTTCCCTTTTTCTTTCAAGAATTCGATTAATTCATCCACATTCATGTTATCGGCCGAGCAGGCATAAAAACGTTGTTCCGAACCGAATTTATTAATGATAGCTGCTCTCAGGCTGCTCTCTGAGTAACTGTTTCCTTCCATCATGAAAAGAACTTCATGTGCATGTAACTGTTCCATAAACTGATTATTAAATGATTTGAGACAAAAGTACACCATCTGTCCTTTTTAAATTGTAACATATGTGACAGAAAAGAATAAATTAAAATGATTAACAATTTATTAGAATCGGGATATCAGGAGGATAGATAATACAAAACAGCCTGTCATAGAACTTTCTATAACAGGCTGTTTGTGACCCGGGAGGGGCTCGAACCCTCGACCCAATGATTAAGAGTCATTTGCTCTACCAACTGAGCTACCGAGTCAATCGGTTTTTTCTTTGAGTGACCTGGGAGGGGCTCGAACCCTCGACCCAATGATTAAGAGTCATTTGCTCTACCAACTGAGCTACCAAGTCAATCTGTTGCAATCCTTGTTTCCTGCTTATGGACTTTGTTTCTCGATTGCGGGTGCAAAGATAGAGGTTTAATTTTTCTTTGCAAACTTTTCGGTCGCTTTTTTCTAACTATTTTTTACTCGAATTCAAAGATATCAGACGGAGTCGTGCGCTTAAGTGCTATCAGAGAGACATCTTTGCCGACACGGACCCCTTCTTGAAACAATCGGATGTCGACTGTCTTATAGGCAAGTTCCGGGTGGTTGTTGTCGCGGCTGAGGTGGCACAACCAAATGTCCTTCAGCTTCGGGTCATAGTTGGCTGCCAGGAATTCGGCAGCTTCACGGTTACTCAGGTGGCCTGTCGGACTCGCTACACGTTCTTTCAGGAAAGCAGGGTAGGTGCCGAACTTCAGCATTTCCTCGTCGTAGTTGGCCTCGATGATCAGATGGTTAGCCATTCGCATATAACGACTCACTGTATCCGTAATATGGCCCACGTCGGTCGCAAAAGTAAACTTATGCTCCCCGTATTCGATATAGTAGCCTACATTATCCGTGCTGTCGTGGGGAACTTCGAATGCGATGATATTGAAGTTGCGGATGGTAAAGGGTACTTCTTTTTCGATGACCCGGCGCGAACCGATCAACGTCTCTTCCACATAACGGCTTTTTTCTATTCCCCGATGGACGGCAGCGGTAGTGTATACCGGGATATTCATTTTCTCTCCCAGGCAACCCACCGTCTTGATATGGTCGGCATGGTCGTGCGTTATCAGGACTGCCACGATTTTGGAAAAGTCGATCGCTTTATCTTTCAACACCTTCTTTATGGTACGTATTCCGATACCAGCATCAATCAGTATCCCGAATTCGGGAGTACCCAGATAATAGCAGTTGCCACTGCTTCCACTTGCTAAGCTAAGAAATGATAGTTTCATATTTTTCTATTCCGCCTCGCGGCCTATTCTGTTTTACATAGTATAATCAGGAACGGAACGTATCAGGGATCGTCACCTCCCCGATAAGCGAACAGTTCATGTGGTCCTTCACCTCCTCGGGCGATAACCCGTGGCCGAAAAGGAACATCAATTTGGCGACAGCGCTTTCCGTCGTGCTGTCGAACCCGCTTATGACGCCGGCTTCCAATAATTTATGCCCCGTCTCGTACCGGTGCATCTCAACGCTTCCGGCGCTACACTGGGTTACATTGACGATTACGATACCCCGGTCTACTGCATCTTTGAGCATGGTCAGAAACCAGTCGTAACTCGGGGCATTCCCGCTACCGAAAGTTTCCATCACGACCCCTTTCAGGTCGGGAATGTTGAGGATGCTTTCCACCACCTGCGGCGAGATACCCGGAAACAACTTCAGGATAGCGATGTTCCGGTCCAGCAGATAATGCGGTTTCAGCGGCTTACGCGAAACCGGGTGATAAATTTGTCCCGTATCGTATTTAATGTATATCCCGGCATGTGCCAGGGCCGGATAATTGTATGAACGAAACGCATTGAAGTTGTCGGCATTGATCTTGCTCGTACGGTTGCCTCGCAGCAAATCGTTTTCAAAGAAGATGCAGACTTCGGGTACAATAGGTATTCCGTTTTCTTTGGCAGCAGCAATCTCGATCGCCGTGATCAGGTTTTCCTTCCCGTCTGTGCGCAACATGCCGATGGGCAATTGCGAACCGGTGAAAATGACCGGCTTGCTGAGGTTTTCGAGCATGAAACTCAGGGCAGAGGCGGTGAACGACATGGTATCGGTGCCATGCAGCACCACGAAACCATCGTATTTCGCATAATTATCTGCGATGATTTTCACAATCTTCATCCATGAGTCAGGCCCCATTTCGGACGAGTCCATTACCGGATCGAACTGATAAGTCGATACTGAGTAACCGAGCTTTTTCAGTTCCGGCATATTGTCTCTAAGATGTTGGAAATTAAAAGATTCCAATACTCCGGTTTCAGGATTTTCAATCATTCCGATTGTTCCGCCTGTATAGATAAGCAGGATAGAAGCCTTATCGCGCTGATCGTTCATGTTTACTGTCATAATGCAAAGGTAATAAATTTATTCTTCTCCCTTCAAAACGGGAACGCTTATGTGATATTTTACGGCTATGATACGTGCCAGGAATATCCCCAGCGCTGCAGCGAACTGGGTGATGGAGGGTGTTAACCCGGTGAGCATACATAAATAATATACACCGCCACCGAACACGCATGCCAGGGCATAGATGTCTTTTCGGAAGATTAGCGGCTCCTCATTGATTAATATATCGCGCATCATTCCCCCGAATGATCCGGTGATCGTTCCCATTACGATAGCTACCCACATAGGGAAGCCGAATTCGAGTGTTTTAGCGATTCCGACCACGCCGAACAGACCCAGTCCGATGGCGTCGAATATAAAGAACGTGTTATTCAGCCGGATCACATATTTACGGAAGATGATAACAAACAATAAAGCTAGTGCGGAAACAGTTAAATAAGATGTTTGTTCCATCCAGAAAGGGGTTGCATTCAGCAGGATATCGCGTATTGTCCCTCCGCCCACGGCAGTAACCAGTCCGACCACATAGGCGCCAAACCAGTCAAATTGTTTTGCAGAGGCTAATCTGATCCCACTAATTGCGAATGCAAACGTCCCTGTATAGTCGCAAAAGGTGATAAAATCTATCATTTTGTTTTTTTCTGCAAAAGTAAGTATTTCCTTTGAATTGTGTTTGTTTCTAGCGACACAACCTAAGAATAATTTAAACCAAACGAATCCTTTACTGTTAATTATATATAAGTTTGCATGAGTAATAGGTATAAGGCTCAGGCCAAAAGATTGTTAGATGATGAAGAGATTTATATGGATAGGATTGCTGGCTTTGCTTTCAGCACAGTGGATGCAGGGGCAACACTTCCCTAAAATGGATACAAGAAATTACGTGAGCGACTCGACTGTTTTCATGCCTAAAAAGCCCTGGCTGGCAGCCGGCGAGGTGTTCGGCTTGAATGTCGGGATATGGGCTTTCGACCGTTTTCTGATGAACGAGGACTTTGCTCATATTAATGGTCATACGATTAAGAACAATTTCAAAACCGGCCCTGTCTGGGATACCGACAAGTTTTCGACCAATCTGGTGGCGCATCCCTACCACGGCTCGCTTTACTTCAATGCCGCACGCAGCAACGGGATGAATTTCTGGCAGTCTATCCCTTTCGCCGCCGGTGGGAGTTTGATGTGGGAATTCTTCATGGAGAATGAACCACCCTCTATCAACGACCTGATGGCTACCACGTTCGGAGGGGTGGAGTTAGGTGAAATCACTTACCGTCTGTCCGACCTTTTTATCGACGACCGGTCGAGTGGGGCGGAGCGTGTAGGGCGTGAGATACTTTCTGGACTGATATCGCCCGTGCGTGGCATAAACCGTCTGATAACTGGTGAGGCATGGCGTCACAGGCCGCATAAAGGTAGGGCATACTCGTTTGTGCCCGTGAACTTTATCGTGAGTGCTGGCCCTCGTTTCCTGGCGGAGCAGGAGCATTCGAAACATGGGACGACCAGTATGCATCTTTCGCTGCGTCTGGATTATGGCGACCCTTTTGAGGATGAGTTTTATTCGCCCTACGAATGGTTTCAGCTGCGTGCCGGATTCGATTTCTTTTCCAGTCAGCCGGTCATCACGCAGGTGAATGCTATCGGTGCCTTGTGGGGTAAACGGGTTTGGGAGAAAGGGCCGCGCACGCTGACGGCCGGTGTCTTCCAGCACTTCGACTATTACGATTCGCAGTTGCGCTCCAGTGATGGTGGCAAGGTGTCGCCCTACCGCATTTCGGAGGCGGCGGCTGTGGGAGGCGGTTTGATCTATTACAAACGTTCGGAGCCGAGCGACAAGGTCGATGCCTACGGCGAATTTTATGTGAACGGTGTTGCCCTGGGAGGTGGCTCGTCAGACTATTTTCGTCTCGATGAACGCGATTACAACATGGGAAGCGGTTATAGTGTAAAAGCCTTTACAGGTTTGACTTACAACAAGCACTGGACATTTTTGCTAAATATGGAAAACTATCATATTTTTACCTGGAAAGGCTACAATCCGGACATAGACCTGAGCACGGTCGACCCGAATACTTTCAGCGTACAAGGTGACAAAGGTCATTCCCGCTTGACAGTGATGGGCATCAAACTGGTTTATCTTTCCAGCAAAAAATGGAATATATCGCTCTCGAACCGCTACTTTTCCCGTCGCACGCATTACAGCTACCACGATGACGTGAACCGAGCTACCTACGATTTGATGCTTTCTTTGGGAGTGAAGATTTAATGCTTTGCTATTGATTATTACTTCATTACAGTTTCCTGAAAGTGGGACTACGAGGAAACTGTAATTGACTGATTGTTATCTTGTTTTGTTTCTTTCGAGTTCGTTGAGATTCTCCATCTTCTTCCGTTGGAGGAATTCGTAAATGCCTTCAAGATGTTCAGTGACCCGCTGGTTGCCGAATTCGTAGACTTTCGTCACCAGTCCGTCCAGGAAATCACGGTCGTGAGACACCACAATCAGCGTACCGTCGAAGTCGAGCAACGCCTGTTTCAGGATATCTTTCGTTTTCATGTCCAAATGGTTGGTCGGCTCGTCGAGAATCAGCAGGTTGACTGGTTCGAGCAGCAGCTTGATCATCGCCAGGCGCGTGCGCTCTCCACCCGACAAAACCTTCACTTTCTTGGCTGAATTTTCTCCGCCGAACATGAACGCGCCGAGCAAATCCTTAATTTTATTACGGATATCACCTTGGGCGACATCGTCTATCGTTTGAAAGACGGTCAGGTTCTCATCCAACAGCGAAGCCTGATTCTGAGCGAAATAACCGATCATCACGTTATGTCCGATGGTCAGCGTGCCGTCGTGTTCGATCTCTTTCATGATACATTTCACCAGCGTGGACTTTCCTTCGCCATTCTTTCCTACGAAAGCGATTTTGTCGCCCCGTTCAATCATCAGGTTGGCATTGCGGAACACCGTATGGTCGCCGTATGTTTTTGCCACGTTTTCGATAATCACCGGATATGTACCGGAGCGGGGAGAGGGCGGGAACTTCAGGTGGAGTGCCGATGTGTCTTCCTCATCCACTTCAAGTATCTCAAGTTTTTCAAGCATCTTGACACGGCTTTGTACCTGTAGCGTTTTGGAGTATGTCCCTTTGAAATGTTCGATAAACTCCCGGGTTTCGGCAATCATCTTCTGTTGTTCGTCGAACGCCTTTTGTTGTTGTACGCGGCGTTCCTGGCGGAGTTGCAGATAACTGCTGTAATTCACCTTGTAGTCGTAGATGCGGCCCATGGTGACTTCGATTGTGCGGGTGGTGATATGGTCGACAAATGCCCGGTCGTGGCTGATGACAACTACCGCCTGCCCGTTATCGATCAGGAAATCTTCCAGCCACTGGATTGATTCGATGTCCAGATGGTTCGTAGGCTCGTCGAGCAGTAACACGTCCGGTTTCTTCAAGAGTAACTTCGCCAACTCGATACGCATGCGCCAGCCACCGCTGAACTCGCTGGTCTGCCGGTTGAAATCTTCGCGCTTGAAACCCAGTCCGAGCAATGTCTTCTCGATATCGGCGTCATAATTGATCTCCTCGATGGAATAAAATTTCTCGCTGAGCGTGGAGACGCGCTCGATCAGCTCCATATAACTGTCCGAATCGTAGTCAGTACGTGTCTCCAACTCTTTGTTGATCGTTTCGATCTCGGCCTCCATCTCATGCAAGTGGGCGAAAGCCTGTGCCGTTTCTTCAAATACGGTACGCCCGTCTTCCGTCATCAGATGTTGCGGCAGATAGGCTATGACCGTATCTTTGGGTGCCGAAACCTTTCCGCGTGTCGGTTCGCGTACCCCGGCAAGTATTTTGAGCAAAGTTGATTTGCCCGCACCGTTTTTCCCCATCAGGGCAATTCGGTCTTTCTCGTTTATAACGAAAGATATATCAGAAAAGAGGGCACTTCCGCCAAACTCCACTGTCAGTCCATCAATAGAAATCATACGTACATTATATATATGTGTAAAAAGAAGGCGCAAAGGTAGGAAAAATGTTTGGAATATTTGTTTTATGTTTTGAAACAACTTATCTTTGCACCCGCTAATACAAACAGCTTAAATTAATTATTCAAACATGGCAACAAAAATTAGATTGCAAAGACACGGTCGCAAAAGCTACGCTTTTTATCAGATCGTAGTTGCAGACAGCAGGGCTCCACGTGATGGAAAGTTTATTGAAAGGATAGGTTCTTATAATCCGAACACTAATCCTGCTACAGTAGATTTGAACTTCGAAAGAGCTTTGTATTGGTTACAGGTAGGTGCACAGCCTACAGATACAACTCGCAACATTCTGTCACGCGAAGGTGTATGCATGAAAAAGCATTTACTGGAAGGTGTTAAGAAAGGTGCATTCGACGAAGCTACAGCGGAATCTAAATTCCAGGCTTGGTTGAAAAACAAACAAGCTTCTGTTGAAGCAGTAAAATCGAAAGACAGCGAAGCGGCTAAGGCTGCAGAAAAAGCTCGTCTGGAAGCTGAAAAAGAAGCTAACAAGGCAAAAGCAGAAGAAGTAGCTAAAAAGAAAGCTGAATTAGCAGCCGCCGCTGCAGCAAAGGCAGCTGAAGAAGCAGCAGCAAACGCTCCTGCTGAAGAAGCTCCAGCAGCAGAAAGCGCTGAGTAATTCGCTTAATGCCAAATAAAAAGAGGGCATTTCCTATGTGGAGTGTCCTCTTTTTTATTGTGTGTCCCCTTATTTCTTTCCCAGCAGGAAACCGTTGATTTGTTCAACGAACTGTTCCTTTGAAAGTGCTCCCTGTGCCAGTTGCGGTTTTCCTTTAGCAGGAATAAACAGTAGGGTAGGGATGCTCTGTATGCCGAAAGCGGCAGCCAGTTCCTTTTCGTTATCGACATTGATCTTATAAATGATGATGTCGTTTTTGTATTCTCCGGCCAATTCCTTTAATATAGGAGAAATCTTCTTGCAAGGTCCGCACCAGTCAGCATAGAAGTCGACGATGCAAGGCTTGGTGCCTTCATAGACCCATTCTGTTTGGTTTTTCTCGTAATTATATACTTTGGTCAGAAAGTCAGCTTTGTTAAGTACTACAACTTCGCCCTGGGCAGCTACGTTTCCTGTTTCGTTTTTATCCGATTTGGCAGACATGGAGCAACTAACCAGCAGCAACACCACCGAAATCAGGAATAAATCTTTCAACTTTCTCATATAAAACTTATTACTTCATTGATAATTATAGAATACAAAAATAGTAATAAAACGGATACGACTCCCCATCCTGAGTGGTTAAAAGAAAAATAATAGCTTAAAAAGAAAAAAATGCTTCGTAAAATTAGGAGATATAAAAAATATCACTACCTTTGCACCGCAATCGAGAGAAAACGATAGCAAAACATACTGGAGAGATGGCAGAGTGGTCGATTGCGGCGGTCTTGAAAACCGTTGAACTGAAAGGTTCCTGGGGTTCGAATCCCTATCTCTCCGCTGAACTTACTGGACAGAAATGGTCAGTAAACGGACAAAAAGCTACAAATCAATGATTTGTGGCTTTTTTTGTTGCCCGAAAGTCCGGCTTCCAAGACTTCAAAAGTACGGTAAAAGACAAAGTTTCGTTACTAAATCGTTACCTATTCCCTGCCGGACAAAAACGGTAACGATTTGTCCTCAAATGACCTGAAAATGACTTGATTAGTCCATAGTCTGCATAACTCGAAAACGAGAGGTAAAAATTAATTTTGCAACTAAAAAAAAGTGAGTTATGAAATCGACATTCAAGGTTCTTTTTTATTTGAAGAAAGGTTCTGAAAAGAAAAACGGCGAGGTTATGATTATGGCACGCATCACCATAGACGGCAAACTTTGCCAGTTCAGTACGAAACAGAGCATCCAGCCCGACAACTGGAACACGGCTGCGGGCAAAGCCAAAGGCAGGGATGCCGGGAGGATAAACGCCCTTTTGGACGACATACGTTCTTCCCTGAATACCATTTACCACGAAATGCAGCGGCGTGACAACTACGTGACCGCCGAGAAAGTGAAGAACGAGTTTTTAGGTCATAGCGAGAGCCACGAAACAATCCTTTCGTTGTTCCAAAAGCATAATGACGATGTGAAGCAGCTTGTGGGCATATCCAAGACGATAGCGACCTACCGCAAGTATGAAGTCACCCGCCGCCACCTTGCCGAATTTATCCAAAGCAAGTACAACGTATCGGACATATCCATTAAGGAGATTACCCCTATGTTCATTACCGATTTTGAGTTGTATTTGCGTACCGCCTGCAAGTGCGGCTACAACACCACCGCCAAGTTCATGCAGTTCTTCAAGCGCATCATCATCATTGCCCGTAACAACGGCATACTGGTGGGCGACCCGTTCGCCAGCTACAAAATCCGGCTGGAGAAAGTGGACAGGGGGTATCTGACAGAGGACGAGATTAAAATTATCCTTAAAAAGAAAATGGTTTCCGAGCGGCTGGAACACGTCAGGGACTTGTTCATCTTTGCCTGCTTCACCGGGCTTGCCTATATAGATGTAGCCGGGCTTACGCAAGATAATATATGCAAATCCTTTGACGGCAACCTTTGGATAATGACAAAGCGGCAAAAGACGAATACGGACGTTAATGTTCCCCTGCTGGATATTCCCAAGATGATTTTGAAGAAGTACAAGGGCAAGTTACCGAACGGCAAGATACTTCCCGTAATCAGCAATCAGAAACTAAATGCGTACCTGAAAGAGATTGCCGATGTGTGCGGTATTAAAAAGAACCTGACATTTCACCTCGCCCGGCACACGTTTGCAACGACCACCACGTTGTCAAAGGGCGTACCTATTGAAACGGTGTCCAAGATGTTGGGACACACCAATATCGAAACGACCCAAATCTACGCCCGCATCACCAACAGCAAGATAGGCAGCGATATGCAGGGGCTTGACAAGAAGTTTGTCGGCATCGAGAAGATTTACAAGGAAGTCGCCATGTAAATTTTCAGTTACCTATATACCGTTGGTAACAAAACAGGTAACGATTTTGGTAACGAAATACCACCTAATAAGCTATATCCTAGTATTTTACATTCTTTCACCTTGCGGGCAGTCCACCGACTACCCGCATTTTTTATTCCCTTTTCCAACTGGCACATTCCCCGAAACGCCAGCCGTGCGTGGCATGGCTGACTGTATTTCGTGAAAAGAGCCGTTGGAAATCCGCACAAGCGTACCGCAAGATGAACTTGCCGTACCCTTGCCTTTCCCGCCCGCATGGAGTGTTCCCTAAAGGATGAAAGGGAACAAGCACTTTTCCCCTGTTTCCCTATCTGTAAATCTTCCTCATTATGCAGTCCCCCAGCCGGGACAGCCGTTTTAATCATTTCAATAGGCAAAGGTAGCTACGGGGGCTTTTGGCTCTGCAAATTGGGTTTCATCGAAAAAAATTGTTCCAGCTTCCCGTTGGTCGGAAAAAATTTTTGTCGGAAAAATTTGCATAGCAAGACCCCTTCACCAACCAGCCTATGTGAAACGAAAACGACCGACCCGACCGGAAGACGCATAAAAAAAAAGTCGGATTTACGGGAAACAGGAAAAAAGTTCAGTGAAACTTCAACTCCCTCACCTCTCAAATCCGCATAAAATTAAAAACTTAAAAAATTACAGCAATATGGAAGCAAAGGTATTATCGGAAGCAAAAGTTTATGTAGGCACTTACGCCAAGTATAACAACGGTTCATTGTCCGGCGCATGGCTCGACCTTTCGGACTATTCGGACAAGGAAGAATTTTACGAAGCCTGCCGGGAACTTCACAAGGACGAGGAAGATGCGGAATATATGTTTCAGGACTGGGAGAACGTGCCGGAGGGCTTAATCGGCGAAAGCTGGATTTCTGAAAACTTCTTTGCCCTGCGTGATGCGGTGGAGGATTTGGACGACACCGAGCAGGAAGCCTTTTTCGTGTGGTGCAACTACAAAAGCCATGATTTGAGCGAGGAAGATGCGGACGACCTTGTACGTGATTTCCGGGACGAGTATCAGGGGGAATATGACGATGAAGAAGATTTCGCCTATGAAATCATAGAAGAATGCTACAACCTGCCGGAGTTCGCAAAGACCTATTTCGATTATGAAAAGTTCGCCCGTGACCTGTTTATGTGCGATTACTGGTTTGATGACGGTTTTGTGTTCCGTGCGGCATAATCAAATACCAATCCGGGCGGGGTGTCAAAGCCCTGCCCGCTAAAAACAACCAAGTTTATAACCATAAAAAATAAGACATCATGCAGTCACTTAACAAAAACGGGGTAAGCATCACCCAAACACCGGGAGAAGAAAAGTTCGTGAAATGCTGTTTAGGGGCTTTCAGGGGACAGATTTATTTTCAATATGACTACCGCCACACGGACGGCGAACTTTTCAGCACGGTAGCCAAAACGCTGGACGAGTGCCGCCGCAGGCGTGACGGGTGGATAGCGAAGAAGAATGGAGTAATAAATAAGTAAATTTTAGGGACATGAAAACGACAGAAGTAAACAAGGAGCTTATCGGCAGGCGTTGCGAGTGCATTTTTACGGGCTTAATGGTAACGGGGGTTATTGAGGGCATCCAAGACGACCCGCATTCCACAGCGGTCAAAGTCCGTTTCGACCACCCGCACCAGTGGGGCGATGATTTGTATAATGATGTGTGGGCGTGGGGGCGCAAAATTGACGAGTTCGGCACGCTGCATCATTTGCACCTGCTGGTGGATAAACCGGACTTTCAAATAATGACGGTAGTTTTCAGCGAGCCAATCAGCCGTATAGACCGCAGTGTTTTTGAAGATGTGGAAACGTGGGGTGTCTGTTCCCTGCAAGGCTGGGTAAACAGCTATGAAAGTGTCCGGTTTGTAGCCATAGACGACCATACGGCAATCATTACGGGCGAATATAACATGGAGCAGGTAAAGGTGTGGTTAGAGAAATACACGTCCATAAAGAGCCTTAAAACCAGTT